>Ga0268262_10002232_pt1 | contig 22732 bp, 21 predicted proteins | sample TergutNc150P3_FD_190354 | JGI IMG/M metagenome (GOLD analysis project Ga0268262, IMG submission 190354) | Nasutitermes corniger P3 segment gut microbial community from laboratory colony in Florida, USA - Nc150 P3 (SPAdes) (version 2) | ecosystem: Host-associated > Arthropoda: Insects >...
TTGCTCCCCCTTACCGCTCGACTTGCATGCTTAAGACGCGCCGCCAGCGTTCGTTCTGAGCCAGGATCAAACTCTCCATGATATTGTTCATTCAGCCCGAAGGCTGACTGATTAATACTTTAGGCCCTTTTTATACGCTTAAATAAAAGCATTCCTGCTTCCTTTATACTGCCCGCCTGTCTAAACGGGCAGTTCGGCTGCTCTCCTTCCCTATTTTGCCAAAGAACATCGGGCCTTAGCCCTCGGTCTCCAACCAGATGCTTGAAGACCATACTATAGCCATTATCTGTCTGTCAAGCCCAAAAAGGGCCTAAAGATAGAAATACTAGCTTGTGAATTACACCGTCTTTAAGTTATTGTGCTTATCTCAATAGACTTCAAAAAAAGCGGTGAAACAACTGCCCCGCTCAACACACAAGCGGTAACACAATTGGTTCATGGGAAATGGCCCGCAAGCCAGAACCATAGAAAATATACATATAGCGCAAGAAAAAGTCAATAGCTTTTTGCATTTTTTTTTACAAAATTTTTTGCGTTTTGTTATTAAAATCCGTAAATCCTCGAGTATTTGGACTCCACATAGTCCAAAAAGGGCTCCGCCGACAGGCTTTTCCCCGTTACGATTTTAAGCAGCTCCGAAGGCTCCTTCCGGCATCCCCATACATAAATCGTTTCTTTTAGCCAGTCTCTGATGGCGGCGAAATTACCCTGCGCAATTAGCAGCTCTACGTCCGGTATCTCCGATCTAAGTTTTTCCCAAAACTGAAGGCCGTAAAGATTCCCAAGGGCGTAACTGGGAAAGTATCCAAATGAGCCCATTGACCAGTGTACGTCTTGCAACACACCTTGAGCATCGGTTTCAGGCTGGATTCCAAGCAATTCTTTCATCTTTTCCCGCCAGAAATCCGGAAGCTTCGCGGGATCAAGCATTCCATGGAAAAGTTCTCTTTCAATTTCAAACCTGACGATAATATGGAGGCTGTAAGTAACTTCATCTGCTTCGATGCGAATAAGCGAAGGCTCAACCAGGTTAATTGCCCGGTAAAAATCTTCGGCTGTAAACGATGACAACGGGCCAGGAAAATATGAACGCAATACAGGATACATCGCTTCCCAAAAGGCGCGGCTGCGCCCAATGACATTTTCCCACAGCCGCGACTGGGACTCATGGATGCCCATTGAGGCCCCGTCGGCAAGGCTGGAAGGGCGGAGTTCTCCAGGAAAACCCATCTCGTAAAAAGCGTGGCCCGCTTCGTGGATAGTGGAAAAAATACCGGACTGAACCTGCCTTTTAAGGTAACGGGTGGTTATGCGTATATCGTCTGAACCCAGCGTGGTGGTAAAGGGATGGGCGGAAACATCCAGACGCCCCCTGTTTGTATCAAAATTAAGGCTCTTCAATAAATCCCTGCTGAAACCGGCTTGCTTTTCAATATCAAACTCCTGATTCAGAAAAGAATTATCAGGCTGCGGTTTTGAGGAAATTTTTTTAAGAAGCTCATTAAGTCTTTTACCCAGCGGCGTAAAAACCTCGCTAATAGCCTTAACGCCCATGCCCTTTTCGTAAATATCCAAAAGACCGTCGTATGGATTATCTTTGAAACCCCAGTAAATAGCCCGCTGCCGGGAAAAATCGATCATCTTGACCAAATGAGGCAAAAAAGCGGAAAAGTTATTGTCCCGCCGGGCGGCTATCCATGCGGCCTGGGAAAGCCCCTCAGCGCGGGCGGCGGCTGAAACAAAATCCCCGGGAAGCTTTACCGCGCGGTCGTAATTGCGGCGCAGAACTTTGAGAAAATCCCGCTCCAGCTCAGGCAGCTTTTCGTCGCCACTGGGATTTTCCGTAGAAGAGCCCAACTCGGATAACAGCCGCCCGGTTTCAGGCGAAGTCAGCCTTTCGTGCGCGATACCTTCAAGCAGGGCCAGCTGCTCGGAGCGCTCCTGTACCCCCTTCTCAGGAAGGTAGGTTTCCTGATCCCAGTGTAGAACTGACGCCGCCCTTTCCAGATAGCGGCTTTCCCTGTCGATTGTATGCAGCTTTTCCAGTAATTCAGATGAACCCATTGTTCCCCCCGATTTGCTCTTATAACGATATACGCTTATTGTGGATTTGTCAAAAGCGGTTATTTTTATTACACTATGAACAGAGGGTGATTGTGATGGGAATGATACAAACGGAAATTAGGTTGAGAAACGCGACGGATGAAAGTAAAGCCAGAGAAGGGCTAATCAGGGAACAGGAAATACGATCAATAACTGTGACCGCCGTGGTGGATACAGGCGCGGCCTCACTTGTTATTAGTGAGGAACTACGCGAAAAACTTGGCCTTTGTATAGTGGAAGAACGAAGCGTCAAACTGGCCGACGGCCGGCGGACGGCTTGCAAGTTAACCGAAGCGGTGGAAGTCCACTGGAAGGACCGTCACTGGCCTTGCGCCGCCGTAGTAATCCCAAACGCCGAAACCGTTTTATTGGGCGCAATCCCCCTTGAAGGTATGGACTTGATGATCAACCCAAAAACCCAGGAACTGGTGGGCGTCCACGGCGACACTGTGGAATATATGGTCTTTTGATGGGGATTTGGCATTTATGAAAGATAAACTTACATGGCAGGAAGAAGGCCGGAAAACCGTGTTCACCTGTCCTGTTTTCAGCGTGGAGGAGCGTGTCTCTCGTTCCCCGAACAATGACTTGAAAACATTCTCCGTTTTGAACGCGTCGGACTGGGCGATTGTGATACCGGTGCTTGAAACGGAGCAGGGCAAAAAGTTCGTAATGGTCTGGCAGTGGCGGCACGGAGCGCGGGAACTGAGCCTGGAATTCCCGGGCGGCGTTTTTGAAAAGGGCGAAAACGCGGAAACAGCCGCTGCCAGGGAATTGAAGGAAGAAACCGGATACAGCGCGGGAAAAATTCAAAAACTGGGGGAATTCAGCCCAAATCCCGCCATCATGTCCAACAGGGTGCACTTTTTTCTTGCGACGGAACTAAGTTCCCCCACCGGCCAGCAATTGGACGATGACGAATACGTGGAAGTTGAAACCCACACCGTGGAAGAAGTTATCAACGGCATGGGAAAACCGCCCTATATCCACGCCCTTATGGGCACGGCAATAGCCCTATATTTTAAAAACCGCTAAGCGCAAGTATGCCGGGCAGAGGCCCCGACGCAACCTATGGAAGAGGTAAATACGTCTTGCCGGGATCCCACATACCCTGCCGGGCCTCTCCTCTTATGCTTGGAATATCCAAAACCATCCCAGGCTCAATAAGATCAGGGTTACTGCTATCCGGCATTCTGGTTTTGTTCATTTCGTAAAGGAATATCCACATATGGGGATTATCGTACACCCAGGGGCGGCCCGCTATGTTCCAAAGACAATCTTTAAACGTAACCCATGTCCGTACCGTATACTGAGCGGGAAGCGGATCAGCAATCGTTGTTCCTCCTATTAACCCAATGCCGGAAAGGGCTGCCAAAACACGGTTTGCCGCTTCTATAGCGTCATCCCATTTTTCCGCCCCCCGGAAAGAGCGGGCATCGGCGTAGGCGACTTGGGCTTCTTTGTACTCATCCGGATACCTTGAAATTGCGTTTATGGAAGCGGCGTATTCCAGCCTCCTGCCGGCGTTGTAGATTGCCCTGTCGACCTCCCCTATTTTCAGCCTTAACTTCACATAGGCGTCTGAAAGCTCGGCGAAGCGAATTGCTTCCTCAGAATATCTGATGGAACCGTCGTAATCGCCTTCCGCATAGGCCAGTTTCGCCAGATTGGCCTGGCGCAGGCTTTCCATGTAGTAATTGTTATTCCTGATACTCAACGGGATATTCGTCCCGGTTTCCTGAGCATCGGCTATAATCAGATTACCGATTAACAATATTGCCAGGATTATCGGGCTGTATTTCATTGCACACCCCCTTCCAGAATCAATTCCGCATTTCTGGCGGTTTCATCGCTTTCCGCCACCCTTTTGTCGGCCCTTCTCAGAGCTTCTTCCGCCGCGCGTTGTTTATCCAGGGCCAGTTGGACGGCCTTTCTAAAGATGGGCAGACATTCCTCATAAAGCGAGGCGGCCTCATCGAACCTTTGCGCGCGGTAAGCCGTATTGGCGCGGTTAAAGATTGCTTCGGCGGAGTTAAAGTCCTGCCGGGCGGCTGTATCGGCTTTGAGGTCAATAGCCGTTTGGCGCTCGGTGGACGCGGCAATATTCAAATACGACATCCATGCGGTAATGGCGAAGTTCTTGGCGCTTAAGTAATCCTTAGCTTCCCATTTATCAATGGCATCCAGGGCAATAGCATCCGCCTGCGAAATAGAATTGGGAAACAGCTCTTCGGCTCTATCCACGACTCTCTCCCGCACATCGTAGGCGTTACGCGCGGCTTTAAGGGCCGAGTACATGGCCAGAGCCTCGGCAGCGCCAAGTTTCGCGCCTGAGTAATCCTTTGCATCCCATTTAGCAATCGTATCCAGACCAAAGGTATCTACTTCCAGAAGGACATCGGGAATCAGTTCCAGGGCTCTCTCCGCGATATCTTCCCTTATATAATAGGCTTCAACCCCGTCTTTAAGGGCGCTGTACATTACCAGAGCGTCGTCAAGACTGGATTTTGCGCCATAATAATCCTTTGCCTGGTATTTATCTTCGGCGTCCGCAGCGGCATTATCCGCTTCAAGAAGATAATCGGGAACCAGCGTCCCGGCTCCGGCATTGACAGCCGCAAGGCGGGCATCGCTTAATTCTTTGGCTTTTTGCTCATAATACAGGACACTGATCTTCCCGATTAAGGCGTCATAGGCTTCCGCCGCCGTAATATACCGCGCGGTAGATTCCTGCGCGCCATCCCTTGTGGACGTGTTTTTCTGTTGTTCAGCCTGGCTGAACAGAGACTCCGCAGACTCCCAGTCCGAAGGGAAAAAGGAAGATGCGTCACAATCGCCTGCCAGCTTCCGCGCGGCTTCCGCCCTTGCAATCGCTTCATTCAGGGTATTCAATGCCGCCTGATCAGGGGCCGGAGTTGGAGCTGGAGTTGGAGCCGGACTTGGAGGAGGAACGCTTACCGGCGGAGCGGGGCTTGGCGCTTCCGGAGGCGTTTCTACCGCCGGAGGCGGAGTTCCAGCACAGGAGACCACCAAAAAAACAGCCGCCAGGCTCAATAGGGTTAACCAAATACACTTTTTCTTCATAAGCGACTCCCCCAATTTAAGATGTTCCAAGATATATTCAATGCCATATTCAATTATTACACTGATATAATGAATTATAACACCACAATCACAGGGAGACAATGCCTATTCTTGTCAACTCATCACATCTTTCGTTATATTTATTACCCGCATGGCCCCTGACCCAAATCCAGCTTAAAAGGAACTGTTCCGCGAGAGCATCCAAACGCTGCCAAAGATCCTTGTTTTTCACCGGTTTTTTATCGCTGGTCTTCCATCCCTTCTTCTTCCAATCCGCTAACCAAATTGTTATGCCCTTCTGAACGTACTGGGAATCCGTGTAAACGACGATTTTTTCTTCTTTTTCTTCCGAAGCGAGGAATTCCAAAGCCGCGATAACCGCCTGAAGCTCCATTCGGTTGTTGGTGGTGAGCTTCTCCCCGCCCCATTTCTCGGCAAAAAGAACATCGTCCTTAATAATTACATAGGCCCAGCCGCCCGGCCCGGGGTTTCCCGAGCAGCCGCCGTCGGTGTAGATTTCTATGACAAGCGTCTCCTGTCTTTCCATCATGCCCGGTTTTTTCCCCAATGTCAAATTTCAGGAGCCTTTTCCTAAAACTGCAAATCATCCGTTCGAATTAGTTTTGAAAAAGGCTCACCTATCCCCTTGCCCAATTTCCGTCAATTTAGTACCCTTGGAATAATTCAATATGTGTCTGGACAAAAAGTTCTTGGATCCAACCTCCCGTTCGGGAGTTAAATATTTATAATACACCGGTATCTCTGGTACTTTGACAAGCGTTAAAGGTCCGAAAGCCGGTAATAAACGGACTATAGTCCAAAGGAGAGTAAGAATTATGGCGAAACAACTTATTTTCAACGAGGAAGCCCGCCGGCGATTGTTATCGGGGGTTGAGCAGATTTCCCAGGCAGTCAAGGTAACCCTGGGTCCAAAAGGACGGAACGTCCTTCTGGACAAGAAATTCGGCGCCCCAACAGTCACAAAGGACGGGGTTTCGGTGGCAAAAGAAGTCGAACTGGCGGATCCTTTCGAAAACATGGGCGCCCAGCTTCTAAAAGAAGTGGCTACAAAGACCAACGATGTGGCCGGTGATGGCACAACCACCGCTACCGTTCTGGCCTATTCCATGGTTAAGGAAGGTCTAAAATCCGTCGCGGCGGGCATGACCCCCCTGGAACTGAAACGCGGTATGGATAAGGCCGTACAAATCGCGGTAGAAGAAATCAGGAAGAATTCAAAAAAGATCAACGAAAAAGAAGAAATTTCCCATGTGGCCTCGGTTTCGGCAAACAACGACAGCGAAATAGGCAACACTATTGCCGATGCCATGGAAAAAGTCGGAAAAGACGGCGTAATTACCGTTGAAGAATCCAAAACTATGGACACGACCATAGAGTTTGTGGAAGGAATGCAGTTCGACCGGGGTTACATTTCGGCCTATTTTGTTACAGACCGCGACACAATGACCAGCGTGTACGAGGACGCGTATATACTGATTCACGACAAGAAGGTCTCCGGTATGAAGGATATGCTTCCCCTGCTGGAAAAAGTCGCCCAGAGCGGCAAACCTTTCCTTATTATTGCTGAGGATGTTGACGGCGAGGCCCTCTCCACCCTGGTTGTGAACAGTCTACGCGGAACCCTGCGGGCCTGCGCGGTTAAAGCGCCCGGCTTTGGCGATCGCCGCAAGGCAATGCTGGAAGACATCGCGATTCTTACCGGTGGCCAGGTCATCTCCGAGGAATTGGGCCTTAAACTAGAAAACACGGACATTTCCCAACTGGGCAAGGCCAAAACCGTAAAGATCGACAAAGACAACACCACCATAATTAACGGCGCGGGAAAACAGAAGGAAATCCAGGACAGGATTGCCCAGATAAAGGCGCAAATCGAAGAAACCACCAGCGACTATGACAAGGAAAAACTCCACGAAAGGCTTGCCAAGCTCGCGGGCGGCGTGGCGGTTATCAACGTGGGCGCGGCCACCGAAGTAGAGCTGAAGGAAAAGAAACACCGCGTAGAAGACGCCCTGTCCGCCACGCGCGCGGCCATTGACGAAGGCATAGTTTCAGGCGGCGCAATCGCCATGATCCAGGCCGCCATTGCCCTGGACAAAGCAGACACCTCCGCTCTTCTGGATGATGAAAAAGTGGGCTTCAAGATCGTGAAGCGCGCCCTGGAAGAACCTATTCGCCAGATCGCCGAAAACGCGGGCCTTGATGGCGCGGTTGTCGCCGAGAAAGCCAAAAACGAAAAGAAAGGCATCGGCTTTGACGCGGCAAAGATGGAATGGGTAGACATGATAAAAGCGGGCATTATCGACCCCGCCAAGGTCACCCGCTCCGCCCTGCAGAACGCCGCATCCGTGGCCAGCCTGCTCCTGTTGACCGAATGCGCCATCACCGACCTCCCCGAAAAGAAAGAAGCCCCGGCAATGCCCGGCGGCGGGATGGGCGGCATGGGGGGAATGGATTACTAGTTCGTCTCCTGCTAACAAGTAGTGAATTAAGGCCGCTCGAAAGAGCGGCTTTTTTTGTCTAGCGCTATAATTTACATCTGTGACTCAGCTAATAATTGATTGACAATTATCCGATACTTATTCATGATCATTGTAGAGGTATTTATGGAATTTTTAAGTATTCGGGAATTCACTGCGTCGCCCCGAAAAACGCGGGAAACACTAAAGCGCAACGGAAAGATTGTCTTAACCAATAACGGAAAACCTTCAATGCTGGTTTTTGATATAGCCGGGCAGGATTTTGAAAACATTATTGATACTCTCAACCGCGCTGAGGCTATGCGGCTTCTTGATGAGATTCAGATGCAGGCGGTAAGAGGCGGCCTCGATAAAATGACAATGGACGAAATTGATACTGAAGTTGCCGCAGATCGCAGGAAGAGTAAAGGCGAATAAGTGCGGCTGGTTATCGATACCAACATTGTTATTTCGGCATTTATCAATCCTCATGGCAAGCCTTCTCAAATAATGAAAATGATCTTAGGCCGAGAAGCGGAGTTATGTTATAATTCCACAATTTTAAGTGAATATGAAAGCGTTATGCATCGCCCAAAATTCTCCGGCAAGATTGATTCCGGTAATGTACGACGCTTCGTCGATCTTTTAAAAAGTATCGGCATTCCTTTCAACCCACTTCCGTACAATGCCAGCCTGCATAGAGCAGAAAAAATGCCTGATGAATCTGACCGGATTTTTTATGACACTGCCAGAGGAAGCGGTTCCATTTTAATAAGCGGCAATTTAAAACATTTTCCCAAAGAACCTTTTATTATGTCACCTGCGGATTTTCTCAGACAATTTGAAAAAGGGTGACTGTCACCTTTTTCGACTATCACCCTGACGTTAACTTCACCGGCGTTATTTTATTTTGCGAGGAAAGCTTCCATTTCGGCAATCGCCGTTTTGTGTTGGTCGAGCAGTTGTTGTATCTGCTCTACCATGCTGGCTGATACACTATGACCCTGATTAATTTCGGCCTGTATATTAGCTTGCGCGTTTTTAATCTTGCCTTCCAGAGTGTCGATTTGGATCTTTAGTCTTTTATACGTAGCCGCGTCATTGTTGCTCGTGATCCGCGTTCTGATATCGTTCAAGGTCGATTCAAACTGCGAGGCGTTCGTTTTTGCCTCGGTTACCGCTTGCTGCGCATCCTGTTTGGTCTGAGCCGATGACGGTAGTGAAGACGCTCCTGCCTGTTGCGCAAATACTACTATACCGGCAAAAAGCAACATAAAGGTTACTAAAAGAGTCCGTTTCATTTTAATGCCCCCAATAAAACAAATTGATTAAGATGGTAAAACCTCATCTTATTGAGCATCATTATCCGATAGTGCTAATGGGTTGTCAAGGTAACGCCTGAGGGTGGCAGGTATCGGCTGAGTATATAAGCAATTACCCCCTACACCGCGCAACAATGTTTGTATTTCTTGCCCGAACCGCATGGACAGGGGTCGTTTCTGCCGATTTTTGGCCCGACACGAACAACGGTATCCGGTTTTACCTCGCCTTCCGTGTATAACCAGCGCCCGTTGTTTTTTACAAACGACGCCTTTTCACGGTGGGCTTCCCTTAGGCCGTCCATTTCATAAGACGCTTCAAATTCAACTATCCCTTCCGTATCTTTTGCGCCGCCTTTTTCCGTGGAAAGAATTTTCAATCCAAGCCATTTTGAGTTTTCGCTCCAGGCCTTTGTCTGCTTGACATCGATCTTTTCTTTTTCATCCTGTGAACAAGTCTCAAGAATGTAATCTATTTCGTGTTCGGCATAGGCGGCATAACGGCTGCGCATCAAGGTTTCGGCTGTGGGGGCGTTTTTCATCCCCTTGATGTAGGGCTCGCAACACCCACTGTAAGCGCGGCCCGAACCGCAAGGACAGGCTTTCATAAACTCTCCTTCTATAAAACATCTTTCTATAAAACGTCTTTTAGGGCTTCCGAATCCGCGGGAATGGTTTTGGCATTGAAAGTCCGCTCCATCGCCTTTTGAAGCGAAGGGGGAACAGGCACGGGCCCGGTAAGCGGTTCAACCGTTTCGGCAAACTTGGCAGGGTGAGCGGTGGAAAAAATGACAAGAGTTTTTTCTTTCGCGAGTTTTCCGGCATCCCTTAATTTATCCGCGGCTTTCCAGGCCACTGCGCTGTGAGGATCCAGGTAATAACCGCAACGGGAAAATACTTCGGAAATTGTCTCCTTGGTTTCGCCGTCGCTGACCGAAGCGCCCACAATAATATCGCGCATCTGTGCCCAGGAGAAATGCGCCGCCATGCGTTCAAAGTTGCTGGGAGCGCCGACATCCATCGCGTTGGATAGCGTGGCTTTGGAAAGCCTCTCCTCGTAGCTTCCGCTTTCAAGGTAATCCGGCACCGTTTTATTTATGTTTGTGGCGGCGATGAATTTCCCGATGGGCGCTCCCATCTTCCAGGCGTAAAGGCCGGCTGTCAGGTTTCCAAAATTGCCGGACGGAACCGAGAATGTCCCTTCAGGCGTTCCTCCGGCGGCGGCGGCATAATAAGCCGCCTGTGGTATAAGGCGGGATATGTTGATTGAATTCGCAGAAGACAAAACAAACCTTTTTTTTAGATCCGTATCGGCAAAGGCCTTTTTTACAAGGCGCTGGCAATCATCAAAGCTGCCTTCCACTGCAATGGCGGAAGTGTTGCCGCCAAGTCCCGCAATCTGCCTCTCCTGCAGGGGGGAGACTCTGCCTTTGGGGTAGAGAACGGTTACGGAAATTCCTTCCACGCCGAAAAAGCCGTCTGCGACCGCCCCGCCGGTGTCGCCTGAGGTGGCTACAAGAATCTTAAGCGGCTTGTCTTCCCCCCGTCGAAGGTAAGAAAAAGCGCGGGCCATAAAACGCGCGCCGAAATCCTTAAACGCCGCGGTCGGGCCGTGAAAGAGTTCCAGCACCATCCGATCTCCGGCGCTTGCCAGGGGCGCAGAAAACGGATAGGCCGATTGAAGCATGTCAGACAAAGCCGCTTTGGGTATATCAGCCTCCACCCAGGGGGCAATAGTCTCAAAGGCGATTTCCGGATACGCCATTTTTCCCAGCGAAGATCTCGCGGCGGCGCTTAATTGCGGAACCTCTTCCGGAACGAAAAGCCCGCCGTCCGGGGCAAGACCCGCAAGAGAAGCGGCGGCGAAACTAAAGCTCTCATTTTTGTTTCTGGTGCTGTAGTAGCGCATAGATTTATATTATCATAAAGGGTGAAAGGAATAAAGCGTAGCATTTCATGGCCTACAAAATTGAAGACGACGAAATTGAATGTGAGATAATCGAGTCCTATGGGGTTTTTTCCGCCGGGGCAAAGAACTGGAACAAGGAAGTAAACCTTGTCAGCTGGAACAGAAGGCCCGCAAAACTGGACATACGCTCCTGGCAAAGTAACCACGAAAAATGCGGCAAGGGTATTGCCCTTACAATGGAAGAGACGGAAGAACTGGTCAAACTCTTAAAAAAAGTCTTAAAACAAAAGGAAACAAAAACAAAGCAACAAACCGGAACAAAAACCAAAACCGGGGAGAAAAAAAGCCAGACTCCAAAGAAGCGGATCCCCCCTCAAAGCCTGAAACCTTTTTACGACGAACTGGAACTGCAATTCGGCGCTGGTCCCGATAAATGTAAAAGCGCGCGCAACACCCTGCTAAAAAAGTACCACCCCGACAAGAATAGCGAAAACATAGCTTTCGCCACAAGGAAAACAATCAAAATAAAAGAGGCCTACGATAAAATAATGGAATGGTGGAATGGTGAATAAACTTGACCCACAGATTTCCAAAATCCAGGCAAAGGGAGGGCAGCGGAGCGGCAAAAAAGCTGGATGAATCTGTCTCCACAGCCCCGTCCGGCCTCTTTTTCTGCAAACCAGGCGTTTCATAATTTCGTAAATTAAAGCCATCCTCAAATTTATCATGCCGGACGCCATTACTGCACTTTAGGTTTATGTTTTGTTCTCTGGTCTGTTACGACAGAGAACTCCAGAAATTTTTTGCCGCTCCGCTGCCCTCCCTTTGCCAGCATATTTCAAAAATTGTGGGTCAAGTTTAGAACTAAGGGAGCATTTATACCTTTAACTTTAATCATCCAGGCCTTCAAGCACCTCTGTCGCGCTTACCTGAACCGGTTTATCCTCACCATGACGCACAAATAAAATGCTTAACGCGGCCAGCAGAAAGGCAATACAGGCGTAAAGGAACAGGACTTTGTAATGGCCCACCATGTCGCGGATAAAGCCGAATAAAATCGGGGAAACGATCTGGGAGCTAAACGAAAAGAAGTAGTAGTATCCCACAAAAGCGCCTACCTTCTCTTCGCCGGAAAGTTGTACTACCATCGGAAGCGAGTTGATGTTGACCATCGCCCAGAAAAACCCGCCCAAAAAGAGGCAGGCGCGGGCAACCCACGCGTTGGCAAGAAAGATCAGCGGGAGAAACAGAACGATAAGACCAGCCAAGCCTATCAAGATTGCTTTGCGCCGTCCGGTTTTTACGGCTAAATAACCCGCCGGAACCGCAAAGGCCAAAAATGTGAGGGAAAAAATCGAAAGCGTCATCGAAGCGCCGCCTGCGTCCATGCCCAGGGTGTTAGTGGCGTACAGGGTAAAAAACGTCTCGACGGCGTTGTAGCCGGTGAACCAGAAAAACACGCCGGAAAGAATCAGAAGCAGGCTTTTTTTCTCATCTTTGCTAAGTTGCCTTAAATCGGCTTTTTTGTCTTTTTCTTCCGGCTCGTTGTTTATATAAGCCTGCTTGGGCTCACGCACAAAAAGCGCCAATACCGCAAGCGCGAGCAGCATCATGACCGCGCTCATCAAAAACGGGAGAGGGAAACCGCCTGCCCTGAAGAGGATACCACCGGCAAAGAAAGCAATCAGACTGCCGACTCCGCCCATGAGGTTGACAATGCCGTTGGCCTGACTGCGTAGCGGGCCGGGTGTAATATCCGGCATGAGCGCCACCACGGGTGACCGCCAGGCCGACATAACAAAGGTAAAAACAATTATTACAGCCATAAGCGACCAGATGCTGTCCATACGCGGGATCAGCGTGAAAGCCACAGCGCAGATCGGCAGGCCGATAAAGATATAGGGCATCCGGCGGCCAAAACGCGTGCGGGTTTTGTCGCTGAGACTTCCGAACAGAGGCTGAAAAATAACGCCGAAGATATTGTCAAAGGTCATGATAAAGCCGATAAGCGTGGTACTTTTGATAAACCCTTCCAGGATTTGCGGCACAAACGAATTGTAAACACTCCACGCGATTGACGAAGCGAAAAACCCGAAGGACAAAAGAAGTATCTTTTTTACGTCCAATTTACCGCTATTCATTGTATTCTCCTGCATTTGCTTCCTCCTTATATTAAACCGTCACGGCACGCGACAGCGGTCTCCGGCTTGTTCGTGATGATACCATCCACGGCGCATTTGAGCATCAGCTTCACCGCGTCAGGATCATCTACCGTCCACACGTTTACTTTGACGCCGTGTTCATGACAGCGTTCCACAGTTTCAGGCATCGCCGCGATAACAAAATAATGCGGGTGGATCGCGTCCGCGCCCACATAATTCGCGTAAACCCAGGGATCGACCATACCCAATTCATACAGCAGTCCGATCTTTGCCTCAGGATCGCGCGTTTTTATTTCCCTGAGGGAATAATGGTTGAATGATGAGTAGATGACGCGCTCCCCCATTGCGTATTCACCCGCAAGGGCAAGGAGCTTTGCCGGAAGATCGATGTACAGGCGCTCGGTGGTCTTTAGCTCGACATTCACGAAAAGTCCCGAAGGCTTGACCAGCGTGAAAACCTCGGACAACGTCGGGATACGGCATACCGGGCCGTTCGCTAACCGGCTGTTAGACGACAGCTTGCCAAAGTCCAGCGATTTCAGCTCTTCCAGCGTATGGTCGTTTATGTACCCCGTTCCGTTTGAAACGCGCTCCAGCCGGGCGTCATGGGCGACGACGATTTCACCGTCTTTGGTAAGATGCACATCAAGTTCAATACCGTCGGCTCCCTGTTCAATAGCCGCGGTAAACGCCTCCAACGTATTTTCCGGGCGGCAGGTCGACGCCCCCCGGTGCGCTTGTATCAACGTTTTAATATAGACTCCTTATGTACATTATATCACAGCATATCCCTGCTTACCGGACTTCCAATCCAGACGCCTTCGCCAAGGTAATCAATACGCCGTCCTTCTATTAAAATCTGAACGTCGGCGACATTGGAGAACTCCGTAGCGGTAAAGACAATCTGCCTTAACTGGCCTGCGTATCCTTCCACTCCGTAGGTATTGTACTGAAACTCTTCATTAAAACTTAAATACGCGGTGTTCCCCCTTATACTGGCGGAAATTAGCTTTGCCGCCGGAGGAATCAGCGTTATTAAGCCCTTGCTTTTTTCATCCGCGTTGGGCCCGGCAACGAGAGCCTTAATTACGTCGGTTAAGGGCGAATCGGAAACCGGAAGCCTTCGGTTCGCCTGCACCCGGTTGACGTACCCGCTCCTGTCAACCTGAATAAAATACAAAACCCTTTCCCGCGTTTCCGGCGGACGTTGTACAGGCGGCGGATTTTGCGCTGTCCCGCTTGGGGCAGTCTGCGCCGGACTCGACGCCGGATTCGGCGGCTTTACCGGTTCAGTAGGCTGTACGGCGTCAGAAGGGGCGACAGCCGGCGGCCGAGTCGGGTCCGAAGGAGCGTTAGCCGCCGGCGGCTTCTCGCCCTTAACTTCCGGCGATCTCTCCGCTGCGGCTTCCGATGCTCCCCTTGAAGAAAACGCGTTTTTAACAATCCGGATACCGTTGTCAATTGCTTCGCGGTTAAAAATGAAAAGGCCAAAAAGAAAAATTGCAAAAACAAGCCAGATTATAATCGCCCATGGAGCGGATGCTTTGACGCCTGCGCCTGAGGGGTTTTTCCCCTGTGCCTTTTTAGTGAAAGAAGATGAGGTCTTCCCCGCTTTCCTGGTTTTGGTTCCTTTACGGACAGCCACATTTTTATGATAAAACGAAAGCGCCATGGGGTCAATTGCAAAGAACCATAATAAAACTCATTTAAGGTGCGGGTGAGCGCCGTGGCCAAAACGCGTGTAGAATCCGGCTTTGAAGCCGCCTGTCCACTTAGCCATTTGTGCAATGAATAAAACAAGAGTAAGTGGCCAGGCCTATTTTCCACTCTAAGGGCGAGCGTTTTCTCCCTCGTCTTCATAGCCGGGGAATTCCACATGTTTTGTCCACAGCATCCCCCGCACCTTCATGTGTATATTTGGTTAAATATATTATTAAAACATGGCAAATTAACGTTTTTCATTGATATGCAAAGTATATATTTCACTATTATTTATTATGCAGAAACCTAATTTATCATGCTTTCACTAACAAAAATACGGGAAAAAACTATTTTCGGGCGGGCGTGGGCAGGGCAGGGCATGACCTTTTGCGACAGGCGAGAAATGGGGGTTGGACAAACCCCCGCCTTCGTGTCCAGCAAGCCGAAGGATTGCGCACGAAGGCGTTGAATAAAGAATTGGAGCAAAGAGAATGCCCTGCCCTGCCCACGCCCACCCAAAAACAGTTTTATTACGTCAATCTATGCGGTGAAAGCATAGCAAATTGGTTTTATGTATCATCGGAAAAAGATCTCCATCTCACCACGTTAAAACGGGTAAACCAGATTAGTGTGGTGATATGCCGCGCCAACGATGTTGGCGACAGAACCGAAGGTAGACCGTGGTAAACTAAACATATTTCAGAATCTGGCGCTTAAATTAACCGACTAAATGCGGCAATGAGGCCGGACAAAACCCAAATGGAAGCCTCTGGAATTCTCCGGCGAAAGGAGACGAGAGAGTAAAGGTTAGCCCTAAAGTGTATTGATTGCCTGACCACTGAATTGTAGCTATCATAAAATCACCGGCACAAAAGCCTAAAAAATTCAGTGGGCAGGCGGCTCCGAAGCCGGATTCTACAGGCAGCTTTCATTTGGTGTTTTGCCCAGCCTCTTCATCTAGTTTAGCTTATTGTAAGCGCCAGATTCTGCGATAAATTAGGTTTTATGCTATAATTACCTATGTTTCAAAACCTTAGCTGCTCCCTTGAAACCCTGGGCCAATACGTTGTCTTTCTGGGAGAAATAACGCGCAGTTTTTTCAAAAGGCCGTCCCGCGTTAACCAAATTCTGGCTGAAATTGAGCATTTGGGCGTAAACTCGGTTGCGATTATTTTCCTGTCCGGAGCGGCGATGGGGATGATATTCGCCCTGCAGATGGTTACGTTTCTTCAACCCTTTTCGGTGGAAATAGGCGTAGGCGCTGCGGTGGCTATTGCGCTGGCCAGGGAACTCGGCCCTGTAATTACCACCTTAATGCTTATAGCCAAAAATGGATCGGCTATGGCTGCGGAAATCGGAACCATGAAAGTAACAGAGCAAATCGACGCGATGGAATCCATGTCCATAAACGTCGTTCATTACCTTGTCATGCCAAAAGTCGCGGCGTCATTTCTGGTTTTTCCGATTCTTACGATGCTGGCCGACGTAGTCGGAGCGTTGGGCTCCTTTGTCATAGCGGTTCCACTTTTTAACATAGACTCAGCCGGATATTTGGACTATATGTTTGATTTTATAAATCCGCGCGATATTATCATCGGCCTTATCAAAGCGGCGATAATGGGGATTATGATTGCCACCATCTGCTGCTTTAACGGCCTCAGGACAACACAGGGCGCCAGGGGGGTGGGCGACAGCGCCACAAGGGCGGTTGTGATCTCGTCGGTATCTATTCTTGTGGCGGATTACCTGTTGACCACCATAATGCTGCCGTTTATTTATATATGAGCGCCGAAAAACCTTCGATTGAAAATGAAAAACCCATCATCAGAATAGAGCATCTTTCCAAATCTTTTGGGAAACAGAGGGTTCTGGCGGACGTGAGCTTTGATATACCGGAAAAGTGTATTTACGCCATTGTGGGGCAAAGCGGAACCGGAAAAAGCGTGTTGTTCAAATCCATAATTGGAATGATAAAACCGGACGGCGGAAAAGTCTGGTTTAAGGACACGGAACTTACCGGGCTGGATCACGATTCGCTTATTGACCGAAGAAAATCATTTGGCTATGCCTTTCAGAACGCAGCTTTATTCGATTCCATGAATGTGGAGGAAAATCTGGCTTTTCCCCTTCGCGAGGTTTTGGGGATGAGGAACAGGGAAGAAATACGAAAAAAAGTGAGAAGGCTTCTTGAATGGATAGAGCTTCCCGGTATAGAGTCTAAAAGAACGGATGAATTATCCGGCGGTATGAGAAAGCGCGTAGGCGTTGCCCGCGCGCTAATAATGGAACCGGAAGTGCTTTTTTTTGACGAGCCTACAACGGGGCTTGATCCTGTGCTATCGGAGACCATCAATAACCTGGTAGTCCGCGTCAACAGGGAGCTTCGCATAACCTGCCTGATAATCACCCACGATATACCCGCGGCTTTTCGCATTGCCGGAAGAATTGCTTTTTTGGATCAAGGGTTTATAATAGCTGAAGGAAAGCCGGAAGATGTCGCAAGATCCGAACATCCTATGGTAAAGGATTTTATACGTATCTCATTCAGTGAGATGAGTTTATGAACGCGTCAAGGTACATAAAAATAGCCCTTTTCTTTATCACTTTGGGAGGAGCGGGCGCAGGGTATATAGTTCTCTCCGCCAGCGGCATAAGTCCTTTTAACACAAAAATCTACGAAGTCATTCTTGAAGACGCTTCGGGCCTTTCCACCCGCTCAAAAATTTACCTGGCCGGGGTTTCGGTGGGCAAGGTACAGGGCATACAACTAAACGGAAACGAAGCCAGGGTGAAATTGGCGTTTTTAGAGGATATCGAAATCCGCGAGGACGCCATTGTCAGCAGGAAACCGTCTTCCCTTTTGGGGACAGCGGTACTCAGCCTGGATCCCGGATCGGCCCGCTCCCGCATAATTCCGCCGGGAAGCATAATAAAAAGCGTCCCGCCCGCCGGGGATATAAATTCCGCAATGAGCCTGGTGGGAGATTTAGGCGGGCAGGTTTCCCTCATTCTTGACGAGTTCCGTACCAACCAATTGGCCCTTATCGCGGTTTCCCTTGAGGCGATCAGCTCTATCGCTGAAAAAATTGACGCTTCGTCTGACGCTCAGCTTGACCGGATTTCCCGCATACTGGAATCGGCGGCGTTGATAAGCGAAAGAACCGAAAGACTCTTACGTAACAGCGAATTGAACATAACAGGTTCCTTTACGGATATTTACGAAGCGGTCGCGAATATCAGAGCAATTACAGCCGAAATTGCCGCAGGCCGCGGCAACCTGGGCCAGGCTGTTTACGACGACAGCATTTACAGCAGCATTTTGACCACCGCGGCAAAAACCGAAGACGCCGCGGGAAAACTTGGAATAGCCCTGGATAATATTTCGACCCTGATACACACTACGGACGGACTGGTAAAAACCGCAGACGGGGTGATAGCCAATGCCGGAGAAATCGTGGACAAAGCTCTTGGCCTTGGGATTCAGGTTGATACAAACGCCCGTTTTGACATCCTTGCCCAAAACATGAGGGCGTCCGCTTCAATCCGCCTTGACCCGAGCTCAAATGACAGGTGGTACCGCGTCGGCGTATCGTCGACGCCCGACGGCGTTTCAAGCCGCAGGGTAAAAGAAACCATCGACATCTCCGGAAACCTTACCCGTGAGGATACCACCGAGACACAGTATTCTTTCGCGGTAGACGCGGAACTTGCCAGAAAATTCGGCCTAATCACGTTACGCGGCGGATTGTTGGAAAACACCGCCGGAATCGGCCTGGATATCCAGCCGTTTAGCTGGCTTAGTATTTCCGGTGAGGTCTTTCATTTTCAGGCAGGGGAATTGCCCAACCTAAGGAGTTCCGTTACATTCTACCCGTTTTTCAATCCCGATTCCGACAAACCCTGGAACTGGCTATACATAAGGGGTGGAGTGAACAACACCCTAAGCGGCGACAGGGACTTTTTTCTGGGCGGCGGCCTTCGCTTCGCCGACAGGGAAGTGAAGGGGCTGATTGGGCTTGTGCCGGTATTTAACTGAAACTCTCTTTACAAGACTCTCTTTCGCCGTTCCGCCAGACCTGTAAGGTCCTGAAAATCCAGTTTCTCGCCGTTGTCAAGAACAACCTTACCGGAAAAAGTACCAAACAATTGCCGGCGTTTGTGCGAATAAAAAAACATCTGGCGGATTTCATCACGTTCCTGCTGGGGTTCAAAGATCATTTCCAGGCGGCTGTCATTGCTTGTAAAACGCCAGGGCATAAGCCGCTCCGAAGGGATGTGAAAACTGACCTTGTCGAGTTTGTGAAGCCTGCCGTCCAGGAAAAAAGCGTTTTCCGTTCCCATGCCGGCATCCGCCGTATTGTAGCCAACGCTGAATCCCACCTGATGACTTTCAACCTGACCGCAGCCGGCAGCCCAAAAACTGATATCCGAACCGGGACGCACTCCCCTGCTCCAGTCAAAAATCCCCCAGCCGTTTCCTCGGGTAAAGTTAATATTCAGCGGACCAAACTGGATCACCCCCTCGGCAAAAAACCAGGGGGAGCGCCTTAACAGCGAGAACGCCTGCCCTTTTCCCCTCCACTGCATATGCGTATAAATGGATTCCGCCCGCTCAGGCGGAGACAGAACAACCTCGCCCCTGAGGCTGCAGCGGTGATTAAAGTCTGGGATATCAATTTTAATTATCCTTACCCCGCCATCCATAGCCGCAAAGTTGACATAGGTTGTTTTTTGCCGGAATTTAATTGAGCCGGACTCGCTGTCGCCGGGGAGATCAAAACAGCCCAGAGAAAAAGGTGTTACAAAAGTTTGGGCTGAGGTTTTCTTGTCCTTCAGACTCACCACGGATACAAAAAGGTAGCCCAGGTAGCCGTCATCCAGGATTTCAAAGAGAACCTCATAGGTCGGCGAAAGCAGCACATAGCGGTCGCCTTCGCATATTCTTCTGCGGGGAGAGCGAATCAGGGTGTGATCGTATGAGAAGCAGCGGGATTTTGCCCAGCCAAAATTGAGCGGCTTGCCGGTTTCATCCAGAGCGGGAACAGGTTCCGTAATTTCAGTTTGCGGCATAGAAAAACCTGTGAAAATTCATGCTTTTTCCCTCGTCCCTTTTCTGATACTATTAATTATGCAGGCGATTTCGCCAAAAAACAAGCTCTACGGCAAAAACAATTTTGCGGGGATGAAGGTCCTCATCATGGGTCTGGGGAACAATGACGGCGGCTACGAATCGGCGCGCTTTATGGCGGAAAAGGGCGCGATAGTTACCGTAACTGATCGATCTGATGAAAAGACCCTCAAGTCTAGCATTGAAAAACTAAAAACATTCCCGATTCGTTATGTCCTGGGCAGGCACGAGATCGAAGATTTCAGGGATTCCGATTTAGTCATAAAAAACCCCGCCGTCCCGCCCAATTCGCCTTATCTAAAGGCCGCTAAAAGGATAGAAACTGACATTTCTATTTTTCTTGCCGCCTGCCCGGCAAGGCTGGCGGCGGTAACCGGCTCAAAAGGCAAATCTAGCGTTTCATCGGCCATTCACTTCGTACTGAACGAGGGCCGGGTGGATGGACAGACCCCGCGCGGAAGGGCCTGGCTGGGGGGCAACATCGGCATTTCGCCCCTAAAATTCCTGGACGAACTGGGCGAAGAAGACGACGTTGTACTGGAGCTTTCCAGCTGGCAGTTGGGAGATCTCCGCTCTCGCGGCCTTTTGAAGCCGAGGGCGGCGGTAATTACAGCCATAATGAGGGATCACCAGGACAAATACAGCAGTATGGAAGCTTACGTGAACGATAAGCGGGTCATTTACCACGACCAGGACGAAAACGACGTAACAGTCGCCGCCGATGACGTCTGGGGAAGGAGCTTTCTTAGTGAAAGCCGGGGGAGGTCTGTCCCTTATTCCGCAAAACCCCTGGATGACAACGTCTCAGGCGGCTGGATCCCCGATCCGCAAGGCCCCGGCCTTGCAAGGCTTTGGGAAATCCCCGGCAAGACAGCGGAAAAAGGCCGTGTTGTAGAAGTTGTTCCGGCCAGGCCGCTTGTCCCCGGTTTTCACCAAAAGCAGAACCTCCTTATAGCCGCTCTGTCCCTTCTGGATTTGGGGCTGGATGCGGATTTTATCCGCGAAAGCCTTGGGCGTTTCCCCGGTATCGAACACAGGCTTGAGTTTTTCCATGAATCCGGCGGGGTGAAGTTTTACAACGACACCGCGGCCACAATTCCCGAGGCCGCCGCCGCCGCTTTAAGCGCCTTCGAGAAGCCCCCCATTTTGGTAACCGGAGGCGCGGACAAAGAGCTGGACTTTACGCCGCTGGCTCTGGCGGCGGAAAAAGCCAAGGCCCTGGTTCTTCTTGCCGGAACCGGGAGCGAAAAACTAAGAACCCTTTTGGATTCAGGCGGCGTAAAGTACAGGGGCCCCTTCGATTCCCTGGACGCTGCAATTAACGCGGCCACAGAAGCGGCGGCTCCGGGCGACGCCGTGGTTCTCTCGCCGGGCTGCGCCAGCTTCGGCATGTTCAAAAACGAATTCGAGCGCGGCAACAAATGGAAAGAGGAAGTTAAAAAATTATTTCAATAATTTCCCACGCAGAGGCGCAGAGGACGCAGAGGACTAGAATTAATGAGAAAACAAGATTTTTCTTTCATGTTTTCTATTATTATAAAAAGAAAAAGCATAGGGGAGACACAGAATTTAGTAATAACGCCCCGTTCTCCGCGCCTCCGCGAGCTCTGCGTGAGGTCTTTTGTAAATATTTAGTTTTCCAAAGTACTAACAAAAAAACCAGAGATGCCTTTGAGGATCGCCTTTAATGGACATTGAGTTACTGCGCGAACGCTCCAGGATCATAAAGCAGGTACGTTCCTTTTTTGACAGCCGCGATTACCTGGAAACGGATACCCCCCTGCTTTCTCCGGATTTAATTCCCGAATCGTGCCTTGAAGTTTTCCAAACCCTCCGCCTCTCCCCAAAGGGAAGCCTGACGCCGGACAGACCCTGCTGGCTCGTGCCTTCTCCTGAAATTTGGATGAAGCGCCTAATCGCGCAGCACCGGGTGAACCTTTTCCAGATCTGCAAGTGCTTCAGAAACGGGGAATCCTCCGGCCGTTGGCACAGCCCCGAATTTACCATGCTTGAGTATTACACCATGCAGGCGGATTACATGGACTCGCTAAAACTAACCGAGGAGCTTTTCGCTTTCCTCCTTGACGAAGGAGAAAAAGACGGAAAAGAGAGAGCGGATCTTTCTCCTCCCTTTATTAAAATCACCATGGAAGAAGCTTTTAGCCGCTGGGCCGACTTTGATCTTTACAAGACCGCGGAATCGCAGCCAGCCATGGAAGAAGAAGCGCGAAGACTGGGCCTCTGCCCGCGACATGAGCTTTCCGTTCCGGAGCTCTACGACCTTATCTTTATCCACGCCGTGGAACCAAATTTGAAACTTGAGCGTCCCGTTGCCATCATCGATTATCCTGCTTTTGTCCCCTGCCTCGCAAAAAAAGGAAGCGGCGGTAAAACCGGCGGAAAGACCGTTGAACGCTGGGAGCTTTACGTCCGGGGAATAGAACTGGCCAATTGTTATTCGGAAGAAACCGGCGCCGAAGAAGTACGCGCTTTTTTTGAAAGCGAAAAAGCCGCTAAAGAAAAAAACGCGCTTGTACCTCACAAAACGGACGATGACTATTGGAAATTATTTTCTTCAAAAGAAAAACCTTTCCCCGAGTGTTCAGGCGCAGCCATGGGGCTTGATCGGCTCATCATGGTTCTTACCGGGCGACAGACGATCGACGGGGTGCTGCCCTTCCCGACTTTTTAAGACCGTTGAATAATTGAATGAAGAAGAGGATCACGAAGCTATGATAAAAGCATGCGGTTATTCGGTATAGTGTAGGTGTTCGGAAGAACAGTTACCGGTTGTCGCCTCTGCTGGGGCAGGAACTGACCCCGTTCTCACGAATAACAACCGGTAACCG
>Ga0268262_10002233_pt1 | contig 22730 bp, 24 predicted proteins | sample TergutNc150P3_FD_190354 | JGI IMG/M metagenome (GOLD analysis project Ga0268262, IMG submission 190354) | Nasutitermes corniger P3 segment gut microbial community from laboratory colony in Florida, USA - Nc150 P3 (SPAdes) (version 2) | ecosystem: Host-associated > Arthropoda: Insects >...
GCCAATTACACAAGCCGGAAGCTCACCGGAGAGTCGGTTTATTAGGAACAGCATGAAAAAGACAATAGCCTATTCGGGAATGAGGCCCCGTTTTTCTCTCTTTGATGTTTTCGTGTATGGGGCAATGATTTTATCCCTGCTTGTCTGCATAATACCTTTCCTTTATATGTTAGCCATTTCCCTCTCGGATGTACGGGCGATTCTGAATAACCAGGTGGGTCTCTGGCCCAAAGGTTTTAGCACGGCTGCATACAGAACCATTTTCAATTATCCGAATTTTTTCATGGCGTACCGGTACACTTTTTTTTATACTACTTGTGGTACAATCATAGCGCTGACTTCTACTATTCTTTTTGCCTATCCCCTTTCAAAGCCTTTTTTGCGGGGAAAAAGTTTTTTCCTAAAAATGGTGATCTTTTCCATGTTTTTTTCAGGCGGGCTTATCCCTACTTACCTGTTAATTGTCAATTTGCGCCTCGCGAATACCCCGCTTGCTATGCTGTTGCCGTTTGCCATCAGCCCATTCAACCTGATCATCCTTATAAGTTTTTTTAAGGGAATTCCCCAGGAAATTGAGGAAGCATCCCTGATAGACGGGCTGGGCTATTACGGGATTCTTTTCCGCATGGTTCTGCCCCTTTCCACGGCGGCCCTGGCTACAATCGGCCTGTACTACGCGGTGTTCTTCTGGAACGACTGGTTCAACGCGCTCATATACCTCAAGAGCAGCCAGTACCCGGTGATGCTTTTTTTGCGAAACATCGTAAATGGTACCCTGATGGTTGGCGAAGGGGCCGGTTCCGCCGAAGGGAACAGCCTGGGCATCGCCATCAAAGCGGCTGTTATCATGGTTTCTACCCTACCAATAATAATTCTTTATCCTATGCTCCAGCGCTTCTTTATAGCCGGCCTTACCGTAGGAAGCGTGAAAGGATAAAAATATCCAGCAATGACCACAAAACAAAAAATTGGCCAGCGCTTTGGCCTGGGCTTTTCAGGAACCTGCGTGAGCGATGAGCTGCGTAGGCTGGTTAGGGAATACAAGGCAGGAAACGTAATCCTTTTTAAGGAAAACCTGGAAAGCGCCGCCCAGGCAAAAGCTCTTTGCAATGCAATACAAGCGTTGGTCAGGGATGAAACGGGATACCCGGCCTTTATCGCGATTGATCAGGAAGGCGGAGCGGTGACAAGGCTGCCAGAAGGCATGGTGAATGTCCCCGGAGCAATGGCGCTCGCGGCGTCGGGGAATGTGGATAACGTGTCATTGGCCGCCCGGATTACTGCCGCAGAACTCAGGCGCATTGGGGTAAATTTCAACATGGCGCCGGTACTCGATATCAACTGCAATCGGGACAATCCGGTGATAGGAAACCGCAGTTTTACGCCTGACGCTGCGAATGCCGCTTCCTTTGCCGTCGCCGCGATCAAAGCCTTCGCCGAAGAAGGGCTGATGTGCTGTGGCAAGCATTTCCCCGGCCACGGGGATACCGCCGTGGATTCCCATCTGGACCTTCCCCTTGTTAACCGAAGCCTCAACGAACTGGAAGCGCGGGAACTCATCCCCTTCCGCTCGGCTATCGCGGCCGGAATCCCCGCGATCATGACGAGTCACATCCTTTTCCCGCAGATTGAAAGCGAAAAGCTTCCCGCTACCATGTCGCTTAAAATCCTTAAAGGCCTTCTAAGGGAACGCCTGGGTTTTCAAGGGCTTATTATAAGCGACGCTATGGAGATGAAAGCTATCAAGGATTTCTATGGGGTGCCGCGAGGGTGCGCTTTGGCCCTTGCCGCAGGCGTTGACATCGTTTATGTCTGCCACGAATCGCCTGATATGGAAGCAAGCCTGCGTGAAGCCATCTCCGCTTGTGAAGAGGGCCGTATCGACGCAAAGGAACTGGACGCCTCTGTGGAGCGCGTACTCCGCTATAAAGAACGCTATGGGGCCTTTGGGTTTGATGCCGGAAAAGTTTCTATAGAAAAGACTAACAAAGAGATAAGCCGCCTGAAAGAGCAAAACGCCGCCCTGATGCGAGGCGCGTTAGCCGCTCGCGAACAGGGCAAAGCCCCGCCGCCCCTGGGGGATAAGCCCTTTTTCGTGGGCTCTCTTGCCTATCGGTCTACCATTGCTTCCGCAAAGCCGGACTCTTCTTTGAGTTTTGCCGCCTGGTTTGCTGAAAGATTCGGCAGTAATTTCCGGGAAACGCCGGTGAACCCAAATGCTGAAGAGATAGCCAGTATAGTTTCCGCTTTGTCCCAGACCACTTCCATCATGCTGGGAACCTACAACGGCCACATAAACCGGGGCCAGATCGATCTTGCCCTCGCCCTTTCTGAAGCGGCACAGAGGAGAGAGATCCCCTTCATAGTCGTGGCATTGCGTAACCCCTGGGATCTTTCCCTGCTTCCGAAAGGGGTCTACGGTCTGGCTGCCTGGGAATACAGTTTAAAAAGCTTCGAGGCAGTCGCGGCTGTTTTACGGGGAGAATTCACACCCTCTGGCATTTTACCCGTCTTATAGAACATGGAGGGCCTAATAATTTTTACCACGAACCAACACGAACAACGACAAAATATGTAGTAAGAGTTCGTGGAGTTTGTGTGGTTAGTGGTAAATTCTTGTAAATATTTAATTGTTCCAACTCATTCACAAAAAACCCTGCGGCAATCCGCAGGGTTTCAAACCAGGCTTTAGTTAATCTACTTGATAAGGATGAACTCAACCCGACGGTTCTTCCACCAGTTAGCGCGGTCTTCGTACTTTGCAACAGGCCTGGCACCGCCGATTCCAATGGCAGTAAGGCGGCTGCGGTCAACGCCAAGGTTAACCAGATAGTCTACGACAAATTTGGCGCGTTGCTCGCTTAAGGGCCGTAGTTCGCGCACATGTTCCAGCAGCCTGGCAGCTTCGGTTTCCGCGGTCAGGTTTGCGTGCCCTTCCACAATAACCTTGTAGGCGTTGAATTTGTTGAGTACCTGGCTAATACGCCTGAGGATGAAATCATTGCTGCGAAGGGTTTCATCGCTTAAACCAGTAAAACCACTGGAGTCGGAACCAAATACAATAGAGGGAACCTGCACCCTCAACTGATCTCCCTCATTTATTACCAGTATGTCTACCCCAATCAAACCATGGCTGGTTGAACTCAGGCCACGAACATTTTTTACTGTCAGGCTGAAGGGATAATCCGTTGCCGATTGTACCAATTCACCCAGGGAGCTGCGGCCATTCCAGACAATCTGAGCAGGCGGGCTGCCTTTGCCGGATCGTTCAAAGAAGATTTGGTTCGGCTGTTCGCCTTCCATGATGGTAAGCTTCCATTCATCGATGGGCGATTCATCCCTGCAGCTTATGGCTATGTGCAGCTCGTCATCGATTCCGTCGCCGTCAGGGCTGAAGAAACGGGGAGAAACGCTTACCGTGAGTTCCGGAGCCCTGGGTTCTTTGGGCGCGGGCACGGGCGCAGGCGGAGCCGCTTCCTCCACTGCTTTGGCTGGTACTCCTGTACAGGTTACAATGCCAAAAATGACAAACAATACCAGCGAAAGCACAGAAATTGAGACAAATACTTTTTTCATGTTGTACCTCTTGATAATAAAATAATCAAAGTTATGCTGTTATCAACTTTTGGGCAGGCGAACGTAAAAAGATTATCCATAAAATCGTATTGGCTTTCATAAGAATCCGATATGCCCTTGGCAGAATCGTGGCGGGATGTTATTATTCCACTAGTTTTTTTTTGGTTTATCCTGTACTATAAAGGTACAGGCTCCTATAACTTGTATGTTTAGGGAGCTTCAATTAATCATTTTTATAAGGAGCTTATTATGACAATCAGGTTCATTGGCGGTTTATGGCGGCGTATTGACGGGAACACAATCAAGAGCTTTACCACTTATCAGCAGGCAGTGGATAACAAAACCAGTTGGGAAGATCTTGCCCCCCAAACCACATCGGACGATATTGCCGAGCAGATGAAACAATAGAGCGCCTTACAGGACGAAGCCTAAAGAACGAAGCGGGCATTGAATTTGCCCAGGTTACACCGTATGCTGCTGCCCTATACCATTGTAAGGGTTGTGTTTATTTTTTACTTTTTAAATAGTCATCATATGATTTTAATGGCGCTGAAGTCTTTGTCGGCTGGCCGCGCTTAATGGTGCGGCCTTGTTCCTGCGTTTTCTTGTCGCGCATCTTCTTCAACAAAGCCAAATCAGAATTTAACGCCAGCATATCGGCGGGTTTTGCCTGACCAGTCCTTATATCGCCCGCAAGTTCTTTTATTTTCTTCTCGCATCCAAGCAATAATGACGAAATTTCTGATAAAGACTTGCCTTCCAATTCTTTTTCTGTATATGCCATTTCCTTTCTCCCTATAAACCACACTAAATGCAAACTACCCCTATGTCAATAGCTCCGCCGGGTATCCTGTAACCAATATGGGACCTGCCCTGATTTGTGCCATTGCGTATCCGCATTTTCCCATGTATACTGTCTTTATGGGGGGAAGGCATGAGTGATACCGAAAGTATGAATGTTATCCATGTTGATAATAGCGGTTTCTTTCGCAAGGTAATGAAAGTCTTTTTAGCCGAATTAGGCGTTAATTGCGAAAGTTTTGAAAATGGCGAAGATGTATTAGAATCCATTGGAAATCACAAAGTTTCCTGTGTCATCACCGGTTTGGAACTTCCTGATATGAGCGGCGAAAATTTAATATACCAGCTTCTATATTCCGGCCATTCTATGACAATTATCGCAGTAACCAGCAGCACGAACGATGAGCGTGCCCAAAAACTGGCGGCTCTTGGAGTTAAAGCCACTATCCAGAAAGGCGGCAATTGGAAAGATAAGCTGCGCGAGTATTTTTAGAAGCTCCTGATGAAGAAAAAAATAACTATATTCACAACAATTATCATTATTACCCTTTTATTGTCTGCATGTTCAAAGCCAGGATCAGGCAGCGGTAAAGCCCAAACCGCCGAGCTGCGTTATGGCCTGACTACTGAGCCTGTCACCTTTGACCCCCTGAACCCGGCCAACACCGCCGATGGAAGAAGCATTCTCTTTAACGTGTTTGAGGGGCTGGTCAAGCCAGATCCCTCAGGCGCTCTTGTCCCGGCGCTTGCAGAGAGTTATGAAATCGAAAACGCTGGCTCCTCTTACCTCTTTACCCTGCGGCCGGGAGTGCTGTTCCACAACGGCTCAGCCTTCCAGGCTGAAGACGTCGTTTTTTCCCTAAATGAGGCTATTAAAGCCGGCTTCCCCGGCCTGGATAAAATCACGGGCGTTGAGATCACTGCCCAGCAGAAGATCAGGGTGAGCCTAAAAGAGCCGGATCCGGAGTACCTGCCCTACCTAACCGTGGGAATCGTTCCTGAAAAGAACCCTGACAGGGAGAAAAATCCCGTCGGCACCGGGCCTTTTATCATCGAGAACTATGCGCCCCAGCAGAACCTTACTTTGGTAAAAAACGCGAATTACTGGCAAAAGGACCTTCCCAAACTTGACAAAGTAACGATTGTCTTTGTCTCGGACACAAACAACCTGCTTTTGGGGCTTAGGGGCGGCAACATCGAAGCCGCCGAGATAACAGGCGCGTTTCTTCCCCAGCTTGACCAAAAGCAATTTGAGACAGTGCCCTGTTACTCGAACATGGTTCAGCTCCTCGCGCTTAACAACGCGCAAAAGCCGCTTGACGACGAGCGCATCCGAAAAGCCCTCAACTACGCCCTTGATGTAAAGGGGGTTATCGAAGCCGCGTTTTACGGGCATGGGGAGCCGTCCGGAAGCCCCCTCATTCCCGGCTTGAAAAATGTCTACGATGATTCCCTGCGCGACCCTTACCCAAGGGATATAGAAAAGGCGAAAGCGCTGATGAGGGAAGCGGGCTTTCCAAACGGCTTATCCCTGGAGATAACGGTTCCATCTGTCTATACCATGCACGTCGATACGGCGCAGGTAATTGTCAGCCAGCTCTCCGAAGCCGGAATCAGCGTAACAATACGCCTGGTTGACTGGGGAACCTGGCTTTCGGAAGTTTACTTCGGGCGCAACTACCAGGCAACGATAATTTCGCTGGACGCGAATACAGTTTCACCCCGGAGTTTTCTTTTCCGTTATGTCTCAGGGGATTCAGGCAATTTCATCAACTTTTCAAACCCTGAGTATGACCGTGTTTATAAAGCCGCGCTTTTAGAGCCGGATGATAAAAAGCGTATTGCGCTCTACAAGGAATGTCAGAGGATTATATCGGAAAGCGCCGCCAGTGTCTTTATACAAGACATCCTGGGCTTCAGGGCCTTCGCAGCTGACCGCTTCGGAGGTGTGGTAAATTACCCCCTTTACGTAATTGATTTCGCCTCGATGTACCGCAAATAATAAAAAATGGCTTTTATCGCAAAGCGGCTTGTTATAACCTTTCTCACGATGTTTCTGGTTTCGGTCCTTACCTTTGCCGCTTTCCGTTTTATTCCCGGAGACGCGGCTTTAGTTTCGCTCGGGATCGAAGCTAGCGAAGCGCAGATAGAAGCATTACGCGCTGAAATGGGGCTCGATAAAAGTTTTTTAAAACAGTACTTTTCCTGGCTGGGAAAATTCCTTTCAGGAAATCTCGGGTATTCATCCCGTTTCCGAGGCGCCTCCATTTCCGGGATGTTAAATGAAAGGCTCCCTGTAACATTTACTTTGGCTGGACTTTCTTTTTTATTCATTATCTTAATCGCCATACCCGCGTCCCTTATCGGTGTAAAAAAAGAAAGCTCATGCCTTAATAACATCATCACCGGTTTGACGGCGCTGAACATTTCCCTACCGGGATTTTTTCTCGGCGTGCTTTTTATTTTTGTCTTCGGAATCCTCTTTAAGCTCTTTGTCCCAGGGGAATTTATCGGCTACCGCCAAAACCCGGCTACTTTTTTACGCTGCCTTGTTTTCCCGAGCCTTGCCATTGCCCTGCCCAACGCCGCGCTGCTTGTAAAGTTTTTGCGCCCTTCCATTTACAGCGAGCTTCGCAGCGACTATGCCCGCACCGCAAAAAGCAAGGGCGCCGGCAGCACGCGCATACTCCTCAGCCATGCGCTAAAAAACGCTTCCCTCCCGGCAATTACACTGCTCGGGATGATCACGGGCGAGATCCTTTCGGGAAGCGTTGTAATTGAGCAGGTATTCGGCATCCCCGGAATCGGGAAGCTCCTCTTAGCTTCGATAACGGCAAGGGATTATTTAACGATCGAAACAATTGTGATTTACATCGCCTTTGTCGTCATATTAGCCAATACGCTTTCGGATATTATTTTGCAAATAATCGATCCAAGAATTCGCCTTGCTCAAAAGGTTTGAAAAGGCGTTCTATTTATATGAGCGGAGTAAAGGCAAACAATTATTTAAGAGCAGGCATGGCGATGGTCCTGCTTATTCTCGGAATTACTTTGGCAGGGATTTTTTTCCTTCCCGGCGACTATAACGCCATGGACACCAATTCAAGGTTCCTTCCGCCCGGAAAAAACTATCTAATGGGCACGGACAACTTCGGGAGGAATATCTTTTACCGTGTAATGGCGGGGGCGAAATACACCCTGCTTACAGCCCTTGCGACTGTAGCCGGAAGCGCGGCTGTCGGTTCCGCCTTGGGGATGTTTTCCGGTTTTACTGGCGGGCTTTTGGATGAAGCTGTCATCCGGCTTTTGGATGTCTTTGCCTCTTTTCCGGGGATACTTCTCGCGCTCCTTTTGGTTTCGCTTTTGGGCAACAGCCCCGGAACCCTTGTCGCGGCCCTGCTCATACTTTTTACACCCGGCTTTACGCGAATCATGCGGAACGGAACGCTCCGTTACAAAACCAGAGACTTTGTTCTCTTGGCCCGTGTTGCCGGAATCTCTTATCCCAGGATTATATTTGCCCACATTTTTCCCAACCTTATGCCTTCCCTTCTTTCAACGTCAGTTCTTGGGCTTTCAAATGCGATCCTCGCCGAATCCACGATGAGTTACCTTGGCCTTGGCATACAGCCACCTGTGCCCAGTTGGGGGCGTATGCTTGCCGAATCCCAGACCTTCCTTTTTAACGCCCCCTGGTGCGCCCTGGTTCCCGGCTTCATGATCATGCTCACTGTCCTTACCTTTCATTACCTGGGAGAAGGGTTAAAGGAACGGGCTTTATAGGGGACGGGATGGAAGCGCTGCTTGAGGTAAGAAACCTATCAATAGGCATAAAGCGGGGCGAGGATCTGTTAAGCTCCGTGGAAGATGTGTCGTTTAATATTTATCCCGGAGAAATTTTAGGAATAGTGGGAGAATCAGGATCAGGCAAGACCCTCACCGCCCTTTCCATCCTCTCGCTCCTGAGTGAAAATAAAAAAATCACAAGCGGTTCAATATTTTTTAATGGCACAAATTTGATTACGCTTCCCGAAAAGAAAATGGAAGGAATCCGGGGAAAAGAAATTTCGATGGTCTTTCAGGAACCGTTTTCTTCGCTAAACCCGCTCTTAAAAATCGGCGATCAAATCGGCGAAGCCCTTACGCTCCACGGGGAAAAAGACAAGGCTTTGGTTAAGAGCCGCACAAAAGAACTTATGGAAAAGCTAGGCATCCCCGATACTTACCCCCACCGGCTTTCAGGCGGAATGTGCCAGCGGGCAATGATCGCGATTGCGATAATTTGCGGCCCTAGGCTTTTAATCGCGGACGAGCCTACAACCGCCCTTGACCGGGACACCCAAAGCAAGATTCTCGCTTTGATTAAAGAAATAAATCGCGATATGGGAACTTCCATTTTATTAATTTCCCACGATATCGAAGTGATAAAAGAATTATGCAACAGGGTTCTGGTAATGTATTCGGGCCGTATCCTTGAAGAGGGAAACACAGGCGAAGTTTTTTCCAATCCAGCCCATGAATACACCCGTGGCCTTTTAAACTCCGTCCCGTCCGCCGCAATGCGTGGAAAAGCGCTGGCTGCCATCCCCGGTAAAATCCCTTCGCTGGAAGAAGGGCGGCCTTCCGGCTGTCCCTTCCATCCCCGCTGCGCAAAAGCCATACCGGAATGTAAAAGGGATTTCCCCCCCGCAAGAAAAATCAGCGCAACCCGCACAACCCGCTGTGTCTTGAGAGATATTCAATGACTAGTACTCTAAAAAACTTATATAATCATAATATGTTTATTTCAGATGATCTCTCACGGAGGCACAAAGAACACAAAGAAAAAATAAATACGAAATCTTTTTCTATTCTTCCTTTGTGCTCTTTGTGCACTCCGTGCCTTTGTGAGAAATATTGGAAGAAATGTTTATGATGTCTCAGAGTACTAACCAACCCATTCTCAGCGTTCGTTCTGTTTCTAATGCATATATAACAAGGCCATGGGGCATCATCGGGAAAAAAGAAAAGAAGCCTGTACTCAACAACGTAAGCCTTGAAATAGGGCGGGGTGAAATATTCGGCCTGGTAGGCGAATCAGGCTGCGGAAAAACCACCCTCGCAAAATGCATCCTGGGCCTTATTTATTATGAGGGAGAGATACATATCAATGGCAACAAACGGGAGGCAAGGCCTTCTTTTGCCGAAAGGCGCAGGAGCGCTTTTGAAGTCCAGGCGGTTTTTCAGAACCCGTCTACTTCGCTTAACCCGGTAAAAACAATCGGCTGGATTCTGGAAGAACCATTAAAGGCGCACCGCCTGGGCAGCGCAACAGAGAGGGAAAAACGTGTTGACGAAATCCTGGACCTTGTGGGGCTGGATTCTACCTACAAAAAACGAAGACCGGAGGAACTTTCGTCGGGACAAAAACAGCGGGTCGCAATAGGCTTCGCTTTGATGCTTAACCCCGGCCTTATCGTAGCAGACGAGCCTGTCAGCGCTCTGGACGTTTCGGTGGCTGCTCAAATTCTGAATCTCTTCCGCGACTTGAACAAAAGGCTGGGTCTTGCCCTGCTTTTTATTTCCCATAACCTGGAAACGGTACATTTCCTCTGCGACAGAGTTGCCGTTATGCGAAACGGCGGGATTACTGACGTATACCTGCCAAGTTAAGCCTTCAGCAGCATCTGCCTCTTTTCTTCAGCTGCTATATGCATCTTTTCAAGCTCCGCCATAACGGCGTCGCAAACAACCTGCTTTCTGTCCATGTCATCGGGGATTGAAGCCCTTGCTTTCTCCCTGAATTCGGCGCATGGGATAACAGGGCTTATCGTAACAGTAACCAGATCTTTGCTCACTTCATCGTTTATCATATCGGTTTTTTGAATATGAAGAACTTCGCCGTTTATGGCGGCAAGGCACATATAGTCAAAAGAACGGATATACGAATCAATTTCACGGACGCCTTTTTTGCTGGCAGGATCCCAGGGGCGGTAGCGGGTTCCGGAGGGAAAAATCAATATAATCCTGCCTTTAACTTTTTGCTCGTTTATTGCCTTCAGGGCAGCACGGTTAATGGCGTTACTACGGATGAATTCGGCTTTTTTTTCTTTAGCGTCCAGGCCAGACAGGTAGCGGCTGGGATAGATAACAATTTTGGTGTAAGCGCCCGTGAAAGCCGCAACTGCGGGATTGTCTTCGTTAAGCTTCATTCCGGCAATGGCAATAATTGATCTGCCGATGTCATTGCCACGGCCTCCCGCCTTTCGTATCAGAAGCGAAATAATCGAAAGATCAAGGTTGCTGTAATGCTCAGGCAAAAGCAGGCAGGATTTTCCCGATTCAGCCAGAGCCAAAAGCTCTTCAAGGTGCCCTCTCCCGGCAAGGCCCGAATCCGGAAGGACAAGTTTTTCCACCATTTCATCAAGAAGGGAAAGAATGTTGGGATCCCCTTCCTGAAAGACATTGTGTTCATTAATAACCGTAGGTATCCTGGAAAGCGCTAATGCCTTTTCTATTTGACCGCCAAAAAAAGATCCCAAAGTCTCCATGTAAGGCTCTCCTTGTTTAGCTTTGTTGTGTTTTATCCTTACTTACCAATACATTCTTAAAATTGAAAAGATAGTCAGCAAATGAAATTAACGAGACAAGCAGGCAAATGATAAAAAGAGCCAGGCAAATTGCCCTGGAGTTTCTAAAAATAAAATAATCGTTATTGAAAAGCTTTAAGCGTAAGGCGCTTTCGACCAAAAGGGCAAAAAAGCCGGAAACTATATACAGCACCGTTTTGATCTTCCCACCTTTGCGCGCCCCTATCGCCACGCCTTTCTGCATAGCAACCAATCTTACAAAAATAATGCTAATTTCGCGGTACAAGATCAACAAAAAAACCACCGGCGGCATATAACCGCTGAAGGCCAGGCAGAAAAAGACTGTTAAATTCAAAAAAACATCGGCAAAAGGATCGAATATCTTTCCAAAATTGCTTACTTCGTTGTTATCACGGGCAAATTTTCCGTCAAGATAGTCGGTAAATTCTGCTAAAAAAAGGAGAGGGATCATAATATAAACCGAAAGCCGGGTAAAGACGGGGAATTGCGGGAACCAAAGCGGCAAAAAATATAAAACGAAAAAGACCGGGGCGCAAAAAATCCGGGAAAAGGTAAGAATGTTCGCGATCTTCATTAAAACTCCCCAAGCCGGAATAGCCTAGCACGGTTGACTTGCCTGTGTCAAATACCCCTTCACTCTTATCCGTTCACCTTGTATAATTATATACAATGAGTTTAGCACTTGTAATAATTATCTTTCTTGGCGTGGGAATTTGTTTTCTCATATTCTTTGTCGTTAAGGGGATTATAGTTCCCAAAAAAAACGCGGATTCGGCAAATTTCAACAACAGGGGCGAGACCTTAAAAGCCATAAGGGCGGCAAAAGCAGCAATTGAAAAGGATCCACAAGACGCTGAAGCCCATTACCTTTTGGGCAAAGCTTTCCTCGCTGATAAACGGGACGAACAGGCGTACCGGGAATACAAGAGCGCGAACCGTTTGGGCATAGGCGGAAAAAATATACCTGAAACGGCCTTTCGCGAAACCCTTGCCGCCCTTTATGTCCAGTTTCATGAGCCGGAAGAAGCCCTTAAAGAGTACATTTCCCTGATTAAGCTGTTCCCGGAAAACCCCGAGTATTACTTTAATGCAGGAAAAATTTTTAACACAAGGAACCGCTCCGACCTGGGCGAACAGTACTTAAAGAAAGCTGTTTCCCTTAACCCAAAGGAAATACGCTACCATTATGAGCTTGGAATGCTGTACTACCTGGCCAAGCGCATCAAGGAAGCAGGCCAGGAATTCGAGGCTGCCTTAAAACTGGATCCAAATGACGCCAGGGCCTTGCTCTACATGGGCAAAATCTTCAAAGACGCCAACAAATTCACCGAGGCAATTCCGTATCTGGAAAAGGCAGCCCGCGACCAGGAATACAAGCTCCGTTCAGTCATTGAGCTTGGGAGCTGTTATATATCCTTAAAAATGGTAGATAAGGCCATACCGGAACTGGAAAGGGCGCTAAACCTTATAACAAAAGACAACGATCCGGACGGCCTATATGCCCGGTATTACCTGGCCACGTGTTATGAAATGGAAGATGACATCCCAAAAGCCATAGTCCAGTGGGATAAAATCTACGCGCAAAGGAAGAATTTCAGGGATGTGGGGGAAAAACTCACAAGATACATTGAATACAGAACAGAAACAGGAACCGAAGAAAAAGAGCCGACAGGATGAGTCACTAAAAGGCCATGAAGATCCTCTGCGTGTCAGATCAGATCGATCCGCTAATCTACACCAACACCATTAAGCAACGGTTTGCCGATGTAGACCTTATCCTTTCCGCAGGGGACATTCCCCTGGATTACCTAGATTTCATAATTTCCACGTTGAACAAACCGCTGTTCTTTATTTTGGGCAACCACCATATCGAGGCGGTCGATACTTATACCCACGGGGCAATCTACATTGACTCAAAGGTAAAGCGAGAGGCAGGGCTTATTGTCGCGGGCCTTGGCGGTTCAATGCGCTACAATAGAGGTGAAAACCAGTTTACCGATTTTGAAATGAAAATCCGAATGTTAAAACTGCTGCCCGCCCTGATTTTTAACCGCGTCTTTCGCGGGCGCTTTCTGGACATCCTTTTAACACACGCTTCACCATGTGGAATTCACGATAAGGAAGATAAATGCCACAAGGGTTTTAAGTGCTTTTTATGGTTCATAAAAACTTTTAAGCCCAGATACCTTGTCCATGGCCATATTCATCTTTATGATTTATCCGAAGTAAGGACAACAAAATACCACGATACTCTGGTCATCAACGCCTACGGCCATTATCTTATAGACATGGGAGAAGCAACATGAACGGCGAGTATACCAGCGCGGATCACCAGCGGGCCACTCAGGATTTTAACCGTGCCAGAAACCGGGCCACTCTTTCCAGGATCCAGCACTTCCTGAACGCCGACAAGGACAAGCTCCTCTCGCTTAACGATGTGAGGGAAATCCTGAAACCCAGGAACGAAGTTTACCGCGGTATGCAGGCTGTCCCCATCAGCCAAATAGTCGGCAGCGAAGGCCGTTACCGGGACTTCAATAAATACTTCCTGCCCCGCAGGGAGTTTTTAAGGAACAGATGGGAACAGGTTGATATGGCCCAGATTAGGGACATTCCGCTTCCGGCGATTCAGCTCTACGAAATAGGCGGCGTTTATTTTGTGCGGGACGGAAACCACCGGGTTTCGGTAGTTCGCTCACAGGGCGGCGAAGCGATAGACGCGGAAGTTACAAGCCTTTCAACGGAAATCGAAATTAAGCCTACCATGACCGTAGAAGAACTTAAAGCGGAAGTAGTTAATTACGAGAAAAAAATTTTCTATGAAAAAACTTCATTCGGGGAGCTTACAGGAGATACAGAGCTTGATTTTACCAACCCCGGCCGCTATGACGTGATTTATAACCACATCCTTGTTCACAAGTACTATTTAAATCAGAATTCGGAAAGGGAGCTTTCTTTTGATGAAGCTCTGGTTTCATGGTATAAAAACGTGTACTCTCCAATTATAAAAATCATTGACGAAGATATGCTCTGCCTTAATTTTCCAGGCAGAAGCCCAAGTGATCTGTATGTGTGGATTGTCAAGCACTGGGATCATCTGAAGAAAAGCAACGGTGTCTATTATTCCGCCGCCGATGCCTCAAGGGACTTCTCTGAAAAATACGGGGACAGCAAGGGAAGGTTTTTTCGATTTATCCCGGCTCTACTTGCGAAATTTTTTAAAAAACACAACCCCAGGCGGCATTAAAGGCAAATATGCTATTACCATATTTAAAAGGCATCCCCTGGCAGCGGTTCATGGATTTTATTTCTCCAGAAGCCGACCGTTTTGCAATACTGAAAGAAACCCTGCAGGAAGCTGCCCTGGAATATAAAGTAACTGAGATAGCCGGAAGCCGGCACATTATCGTAACTCCGCCAACGCCTGAGCAGGAGAAATCCATTGGGCGTCGCCCGCCTGTTATACTTGTTGCCCATTACGACCGCGCCGAGGGCAGCCCCGGCGCGAACGACAACAGCGCCGGGGTTTTTCTTCTTATTGAAACCGCAATGAAACTTATAAAGAAAAACAAGAGCAGCTGGCTTATTATATTTACAGACAGGGAAGAATTGAAATCAGGCGGAAAGCTTCAGTCCCAGGGAGCTTATGGCCTTGCCGAATACCTGAAAAAAATAAAAATGGAAAAGTCAAAAATCTTCATTTTTGACGCGTGCGGTACAGGAGATACCCTGATCATCTCTACCACGCTTGAATCCCTGCTGAAAAGAGACGGAGCCGGGGAAAAGCTAAGGGATTCCATATTGGAGCTTCGCAAATATGCCCTTGACACAGCCAGAAACCTCAACATGGCAAAAGTGCTGCTTGCCCCCACGCCTTTCTCAGACGACGCGGGCTTTATCCGCGCCGGGTTAATCGCCCAGACTGTTACTATGCTCCCGTCCGGCGAGTGTATCCGGCTAGTTGCCGAACTCCGTAAAAAGCCGGAATTCGCCGAGGCGCTCATCAACGCCAAAATAAGACAGGCTAGCCTTCTGCAATCCATCCCGGAGACCTGGCGCGGCCTTAACACTCCCGCCGACAGCCACCTGCGCCTGACTCCGGAACACTTCCGCACCGTGTCAAAGTTCGCAGAAGCGTTGTGCAGCGGGTAAGGGAAACTGTATAGTTTTATTAAGGAGGAAATATGATTTCAGTGGCAATTATCGGAACAGGAAACATTGCTCAGTCGCACATTAAAGGATTTCTTGCCTTTCCCCAACGGTGCAGGATCACCCATGTTGTGGATATTTTCCCGGAAAAAGCTGAGAAGATAAACGCCGACTACAATCTGGGAGCAAAGGTCAGCGCATCGCATAAAGACATCCTGAATAGCTCATGCCTTGATCTTGTAAGTATCTGTTCTCCTCCTTTCCGACATACAGAAATTGCCGTTGACTTTCTTACCGCGGGGAAAAACGTGCTTGTGGAAAAGCCTATGGCGTCATCCCTTGAAGAATGCGACGCAATGATCGCCGCTGCGCAAAAGAACGGCAAAATGCTTTCGGTAATCGCGCAAAACCGTTTCACCGATCAAATATCCGGCCTAAAAAAAGTATTGGATTCAAAGCTCATCGGAAAAGTCGTTCACGCGCAAATTGATTCCCTATGGTGGCGCGGCCATTCCTACTATGATTTGTGGTGGAGGGGTACGTGGGAAAAAGAAGGCGGCGGCTGTACTTTAAACCATGCCGTGCACCATATTGACATGCTTTGCTGGATGCTTGGACTGCCAAAGAAAGTCTGCGCCGTTATCAGCAACGCATCCCATGACAACGCCGAAGTGGAGGACATTTCTGTCGCAGTTTTACAGTACGATGGCGGGCTTTGCTCAAAAGGGGCGCTGGCGCAGGTAACAAGTTCCGTCATCCACCACGGCGAGGAGCAGCAGCTTGTTTTTCAGGGAGAGAAAGCCCGCGTTTCGGCGCCGTGGAGAGTATCAGCCAATATCGCGCAGCCCAACGGTTTTCCTGCCGGGCAAAACGAAGAATTAATATCAAAATTGAAAGATTTTTACGAGGCGCTGCCAAAGCATGCCCATACTTTGCATACGGGGCAAATTGACGATGTATTGACCGCGCTTGAAACTGGCCGTAAACCGTTGATTGACGGCGAAGACGGCAGGCGTACGATAGAGCTTATCTCCGCCATTTACAAGGCCGGCACGGAACAACGCGCGGTAGAGCTGCCAATGCAAAAAGACGATCCCTTTTACACGGTTAAGGGCATTATGGAAAGGGTGCCGCATTTCCACGAAAAGACCGCCTCTGTAAACGATCAGGGCGGAAAAATTACATTTTAGGCTGGAGGAAAAGATGGGTGATAAATCTGACGGAATGAATTATGCGCCTAAGGGGAAACCAAATCCTGTCGTTAAAAAGGGAGAATTTAACTTTGCGGCAATCGGCCTTGATCATGGGCATATTTACGGACAGTGCAACGGTTTGATAGAAGCGGGCGGGACGCTGAAAAGCGTCTACGATCCCGATCCAAAAAAGGTTGAAAGGTTCTGCGAAGCGTTTCCCGGCGTAAAGCGCGCGGCAAGCGAGGATGAGGTTCTTGGCGACAGGGAAGTCCTGCTTGTAGCGGGAGCGGCAGTTACGTCAGAACGCTGCGCTCTGGGTTTGCGCGTAATGTCCGCCGGAAAAGATTATTTTACTGACAAAGCCCCGTTAACAACCCTGGAACAACTGGAAGCAGCAAAGGCTAAAACAAAAGAAACAGGCAAAAAATACATGGTTTATTACAGCGAGCGCATCCATGTTGAAAGCGCCGTTTTTGCGGGCCAGCTCATTGAGCAGGGAGCTATAGGCAGGGTGATTCAGGTACTCGGCCTTGGCCCCCATCGCCTTAGCGCACCGTCGCGGCCCGACTGGTTTTTCATAAAAGAAAAATATGGCGGCATTCTTTGCGACATCGGCAGCCATCAGATAGAACAATTTTTATTTTATTCAGGCGCAAAAGACGCGAAGGTTGTCCATAGCCAGATTGCGAATTACAGCCACCCGCAATATCCCGAACTGGACGACTTTGGGGACGCGACGCTTGTCGGCGACAACGGCGCAACCCACTATTTCCGCGTGGACTGGTTCACCCCTGACGGCTTGCAAATGTGGGGCGACGGCCGCTCTATCATTCTTGGAACCGAAGGCTTTATCGAACAGCGAAAATATATGCAGTTGGGTGAAAAGAACAGCCACGGCGGCAATGTTTACCTTGCAAACAACAAGGAAGAAACTTACTACAACATTGACGGTCAGGTAGGCTACCCTTACTTTGGACAGTTGATCCTTGACTGCCTTAACCGCACTGAAAACGCCATGACGCAGGAACACGCTTTCAAAGCCGCCGAGCTATGCGTAAAAGCGCAGATGCAGGCGGTGAAGATAGTGTAGCTTTACGGAATATTTCCGTATCTGTTATTTACCAAATCCAAAAAAACCTCCCCTGGAACCAGTAAACGCGTTAATATTACCGCCAGATGGCAAATTGCCATAACCACCAGGTCCGCTGCTTTCCACAGCGGTAGTGTATTTTACCGCAATCGCATTGCCCAAATATTGAATCGTTCTGTCATAGCCGATGAAAAAATCAAATAAACTTGTCCTGCTCTGATCTACACGATCGATACGGACATTTATAATATCGGATAAATCAGGATAAAGCTTTTTGGCTTCTTGCAGCAACAAATCGAAAGTAATTCTTTCGCCTGTAATTTCCTTTGCCAAATAAAGGGGAGCGACTTTAATTTTTTCAGTCGCAGTTACAGTAACAAGCCCAAGAATGACAAAATCCTTTCCGGCAAGCGGGATCATATTATATTCACCTCCTGAATTTGTTTTCAGGTCGGTTGAAGTACACCCCATTAAAATTCCGATTAACGCTAACACGGAGACAATCCGGAAAAATTTCATTGATTTCTTCATTAATTATTCTCCCTTAAAAGAATTCCTCACGCAGAGCTCGCAAAGAACGCAGAGCTTTGTTAGCTCTACAACCCCAACAGCCCGCTGTAAGCGTCCAGCACCTTGTCGCCCGACCCAGCTTCCGTTTTGGTGAGTATCTTTTTTGCCAGAACCTTGCCGAGCTGGACGCCTTCCTGATCGAAGCTGTTCACGTTCCAGAGGAAGCCCTGGAACATGACCTTATTCTCGTAATGGGCAAGCAACGCTCCCAGGGTTTTTGGGGTAAGCCTGTCTCCGTAAATTAAGCTGGAAGGCTTCCCGCCGGGGAAATCCTTGCTGCCGACGCTGTCGCTTTTTCCGTTTGCGAAGGCGGTGATCTGGGCAGCCAGGTTTGCCTTGAGCTTGGCTTGACTCGTGGAACCGTCAATCACATCATCGTCCTTGCGTTGGCTTTCCCTGAAACCGATAAACTGAAGGGGAATGATGTCCGTGCCCTGATGAAGGAGCTGGTAGAAAGAGTGCTGGCCGTTGGTGCCAGGCTCCCCGAAAACCACAGGCCCCGTGGAATAGGCAACCGGCTTCCCGTCGCGGTTCACGCGCTTTCCGTTGGATTCCATATCGAGCTGCTGAAGGTGGGCGGGAAAGCGTGAGAGGGCCTGGCTGTAGGGAAGTATAGCGGTATAAGGATAGCCAAGGAAGTTCCGCTCCCACACGCCGATTAACGCGTCAAGAAGCGTGGCGTTTTTACGGATGTCGCCTTCAAGGGCTGCCCTGTCCACTGCGGCAGCGCCGGCGAGGAAATCGCAGAACACGTCGCTTCCATAAGCAAGAGAGAGAATCACGCCGCCTACAGCGGAAGAAGACGAATACCTTCCGCCTATAAAATCATCAAAGTAAAACGAATCCAGGTAGCTGGGGTTTCCCGCCAGCGGGCTTGTTTCGCTCGTAACCGCTACCATGTGCTTAGCCGGATCAAGGCCGGCTTTTTTAAGCTTGCCTTTTACAAAAAGCTCGTTAGTAAGGGTTTCCTGGGTAATGCCGCTTTTCGAAACAAGCACAAAAAGGGTTTCTTCCAGCGGCAAAGAGGCGGTGATTCTTGAAGCGTCGTCGGGGTCTACGTTTGAAATGAATTCTGCGCGAAGGGCTTTTCTTCCCTCGCCGTAAGCCCAGTTTTCTAGGGCCAGGTAAAGCGCGCGCGGCCCAAGATCGGAGCCGCCTATGCCAATCTGGGCAAAGGCGGAAAAGCGCTTGCCGGGGGCAGGGCCGATTTCCCCTGAACGGACTTTTTCGGCAAACACGGAAAAGCGCTTAAGCTCGTTAAGGTAAAATGCCCCTAAATCCTTGCCCTCGTTACTAACGGTTTTTCCCGTGGCGGCTTTACCGTCCGGGCTTCGCAAAAGCTGATGCAGAACCTTGCGGCCTTCGCCGGTGTTCATGGTTTCGCCTTCCAGAAGAGCGCGGTATTTGTCGATTAATTCCTGCTCGTCCGCCAGTGCCTGAAGTACATCTAAAGTATTTTCATCAACCGCTTTGGCAGCCCAGTTAAAAACAAGCCCCTCGGCAAGGGGAACCTCGCATTGCTTTACCCTATCCGGCGTAAGCAATGTCTTAAAGTTAAATTCTTTGCCTGCCGCTGCTTTTTCCTCAAGCTGCCTGTAAGCTGCAGCCTTGTCCAAATTAATAAAATTCATCTTGTCCCCCTTTTTTTATTCCAATTCCGGTATCGTTTCTTTAATACGTTTCATAAAGTCTTCGCCTTTGCATCCTTCTCGTAGAAATACGGCGACGGTATTGTCGTTGCCGGCAATGGTGCCAAGTATTTCATTAAAGCCAAAACTGTCCAACGCCACAGCAACCGGGTCTGAATGGCCGGAATGTGTTTTAACAATCACTATATTACCTGACCATTCAATAGAAATATAGCCCCGTAAAAAGTCATACGCATAGGTACTCCCGGTTTCCAGTATTTCTTCCCCCAGAGAATAAACGTAGTAGCCTAACCCGTCAGGGATTTTGCTTACCTTAAGCGCCTTAAGGTCCCTGGACAGCGTAGCCTGAGTAACGGCAAACCCTTCCTTTTGCAAACGCTCTAAAAGGGTATCCTGGGACTTAATTTTTTCTTTCATTATCAGATTGCGGACTGCATTGAGCCTGGCCAACCTTTCTTTCACGCCTTGCTCCCGTTTAAATTTATAGTAATTATTTGCGATTTTCAATATGTGCTGCCAGGCAGCGTGATGAAAACCAGCTAAAAGTACGATATTATATATATGGCGAGTGATGGGAAGATCGTCCTTTCTTTCTCTGACAACAATCTCAAAGCCTACGGTGATTTTTTCCCCCCATATGAGGGAGGAATGCCCATCACAAATGAATACATCGCCTCGCTTCTTGAAAAATCCGGTATAGTTTACGGCATTCAGCAAGACGAGATTCAAAAAGCGCTTAACGCCTGCGTAAACTACCGGGAAATTGTCAGGGACGTACTGATAGCCTCCGGCGATCCTCCTGTCGATTTTGTGCCGGAATATTTACAGATCAACCCCTATCTTGGCGTAAGAAGCGGGACACAGGAAGGCCAGGCTGTTGATCACAAGGCAAGGTCGGCTTTTATTATTGTTAAAAAAGGGCAGGCGCTGGCAAAACAAAAGCACTCCACGCCCGGAAAAGACGGCACAAGCGTACGTGGCGATGTTATAGGCTATAAAACCGTTAAAAAAGAGACTTTAACAGGCGGCGAAAATACCAGGATGGAGGGGAGGCTCCTTGTTTCCTGCATCAACGGCCAATTTGTGCATACCAGGGGAGTGATAAGCGTAAGGGATTCCCTGGTAATTAAAGGGCCTGTCGGTTATGCCACCGGCAACATAATATTCCCCGGGGACGTGGAAATTGAAGGGCCGGTTTCTGACGGGTTTAAAATTTACTCCGGTGGCTCCGTAACCATCAAGCAGACCTTTGACGTAACCGACACGGTAACAAAAAACGACCTTCACGTAGCGGGAGGGATCATCGGAAGGGGCCGGGCTGTAGTCAAGGTCGGTGGCAGCCTGAAAACTAAATTTATCGAAAACTGCCATGTAGCGGTGAGGAAAAATATAATCGTCGATTCGGAAATAATAAGCTCAAAGGTATTTACCCTGGAGACCCTCGACATGGGAGATAAAGGGAAAATAGTCGGCGGGGAAACCCACGCAGTCAAAGGCATCCGCGCCGGGGCAATCGGGAAGGAAGTCGGCAGATCCGCCAGGGTTCACTGCGGAATCAATTTCGTTCAAGAGCAGGAAAAAGAAAAAAACAACGGCATTTTAAGAGCACTGGCGGTAAAGATCCACCGCCTGAAAGAAATGATTGATGACCCTTCGACAGACGAAACAAAAAAAGCAAGGCTGAAATCCATTCTGGACAAACTCACCAAAGAACAGCAGGAAGCTCAAAACAAAGTTTCGCAGCTTTTAGGAGGGCTTAACACTTATGAGGACGCCACAATTGAGGTAAAAGGCGAAATAGAACCCGGCGTCCTTATCGAAATATGCCATGCTGCGTTGTTCGTAACAGAACCGCTTAAGAAAGTTAAGATACGGCTGGATAAGGAAACCAGGCAACTGATTATTGAGAAGATGTAGCTGGAAGAACCTTGTAAAATTCGCTATAATATTATCATGTACAGTGTGGGTATTGCCTATTTTTTATGGCTAATCTCGGGCTGCGGTGCGCTCGGTCTTCACCGCTTTTATTTGGGGAAAATTCCGACCGGGCTTCTCTGGATGTTTACCATCGGTCTAGGCGGAGTAGGGAGTATCTATGACTTTCTCACCCTTCCCAGCCAGGTTCGTGAAGCTAATATTAGAAACGCTCTTTATGACCGCCGTACCCAGCAGCCCGCAGGGCAGCAGGAAAACTGGCGCTACGCAAACGACGCCCAATACAAGGTTGTAAACGGAAAACATGAGAAGGAAAGCCCGGAACGCGTGATCCTTAAACTGGCAAAAGAAAACAGCGGCATCCTCACAATCAGCGAAGTTGCCCTGGGCGCAAATGTCCCAATAGACGAAGCAAAAAAAATCCTTGATACCCTTGTAACAAAAGGCTTTGCAGAGCTCCGTGTCCGCAGAAGCGGCTCTCTGGTTTATGTTATCCCGGATATGGCCGATAAAAACGAGCCGCTGGAAGATTTTTAGTATTTTGTAAATGAAGTTTTGTGGGGTTGCTGGATGCTGATTAGGAAATATTAAACAGAAATACTAAACAGCTTCTAGGGAAATCGCTTGATTTTTTTAAAAAGAGCTGCATGATTATGGATAGTTAAGTTAAGAAAGGGCAAAAAAAATTCAAGGAGATTTTTATGAAAGACAAGAAATTGTATGGAGCTGCTTACATCACTCACAACTTGGCTAAAGTAGGAGGAGGGCCAAAAAGAGAAGGTGGTGGGGGCATGGAGAAGGGGATCGAAAACATAGTCAAAATTACTGTTGCCAATATAATGAAGATGATGAATTTACCTCTGAAAGGTAGTAAGTAAGAGACAGTTTAGCATCTCCTAAACAGGACTGAACAAGTATAAAGAATACCATCGTTGATTTTCGTAATAAACCAGTGATTTTTTGATGGGAAGAGATGAAGGGTAACGTTACTTTTCAAGAAAGTATTATTTTATAACCCAAGGCTTTTCAGGAAAAAATCCTGAGTTCCCCGAGCCCGTAACATTTTTTGTGTAAAACGCAAAATATCATAACGGGACCCTGTCCCCGTAAATGAGCGCAAACTGGTTTAACGCCCCAGCCCAATTCCTAATCGGCATTGTCCACTTTTTCGAGATCC
>Ga0268262_10002234_pt1 | contig 22727 bp, 21 predicted proteins | sample TergutNc150P3_FD_190354 | JGI IMG/M metagenome (GOLD analysis project Ga0268262, IMG submission 190354) | Nasutitermes corniger P3 segment gut microbial community from laboratory colony in Florida, USA - Nc150 P3 (SPAdes) (version 2) | ecosystem: Host-associated > Arthropoda: Insects >...
CGCTGATATTTTGATAATTCATCAATATTGGATAAATTAATTAATTCCGCCGATACCGCGTCGTAAGTTAAAATGGACAAATCCATATCCAACGCGGGTCTGTCTCCTACATAAACGGGATTCTCAACCGGTAACTCTATTTTTTTTGTAAAAAACATTTATATACCTTCATTCAGGATTATAACATGAAAAGTATACATATTATAGATAACTTGATAATATTAATCCGCGCGTAATTTTTACAGGCTACTTTGTCTTTTTCTCTACATCTTCCATGTCTTTCAGGGATTTTATCAAGTTAAGCACAATTTTCCTGTCGCGCTTGTTCAACGCTTCCAGATTTTTAAGCACAACCCGCGAATCGGGAAACGGCGCGGAAGAACCGCGCCCCTGTTTTTCATTTCCGGTAATAAGGTACTCAACCGTTACCCCTAAAGCCTCGGCAATGCGCACGGCGGCATCGGCGGAGGGCATGGTATTGTGCGTATTTAGATAATTGTCAATTGTACGCTTATTTACCCCCGAAACGGTGGCAAGTTCCTTGACCATCATCCCGGAATATGCCAATTCTGACTTCAAATTTTCCTTAAAACCCATTAGAAAATTTTACTTAAAAAAGCATATTTTCTTCTTGACAATATGTAAGAATACGTAGTAGTATTTTTGTATTATGTAAGATTACGTAATTTTACGTAGAAAAGGGGAAATAATATGAAGAAAATTAACAAAAAAGGACATAAATTCATCGTTTTTTTAATATTAATATCACTTTTATTGATATTTGTAACCTGTGAAAATCAAGGTGGAGAGACATCAGAAAAGCAAGAACCATCAGGGCCATCTCAACCGTCAGAACCATCTCAGCCATCTGAACCCTCAAAGCCATCGGAACCTTCAGAACCGTCTCAACCTTCAATACCGCCAGAGCCGATACCAAATAATTCTTACAGAGTTATATATAATAAAAATGCTGTTGACGCGACAGGAACTATGGCATATTCCGATTTCTCTATTAATGATTATAATAATCTAAATTATCTAAGTATAAATAATTTTGTACGAAATAACTATTGTTTTATAGGTTGGGCAAAAACCTCTGAAAATACAACAGCAGAATATACAGATGGACAAAGGTTCACAGAAAACTTAACTACTGCGGGAAATACAATAACGCTTTATGCAGTGTGGTATGAAGGCTACACTGTTGAAGTAACCGCCGGAAGCACATTGGCAGAGAAATTTACATGGATAACCAATAATGCCGAAAGTTATACTTCATATATTATTGAAATTAACTCTGACTATAATTTAGGCTCAATAAATCTATCTTATGGAGCTAAAAAATACGTTACCATTCATCTTAAAGGTATCGGAAGTGTTAATAATATTGAAGCCATTTTTAATATACAAAACGGCGTTACCTTGATTTTAGATGGAAATTTAACTTTTTCTTCAATGAGTAACAATCTTATTAATATATTAGGTGGTAATCTTATATTAATGAATGGTACTAAGATAACAAAAAGTCGTGGGATTTATGTGAATAATGGAACAATTACAATGAATGGCGGAGAAATTTCCAATAATACCGCTACTAATGGTTGTGGAGTATATGTAAGAGAAGGAACATTTACCATGAACAGTGGAAAAATTTACAATAATACCGCTGCTAATCAAGGGGGTGGTGTTTTTTTGACAAGTAATGCGAGATTTATTATGAACGGTGGAGAAATTTACAGCAATACTGGTAGTGGTGGTGGGTTGTATATGAATGGTGGAACATTTACCATGAACGGCGGAGAAATTTACAGCAATACTGGTAGTGGGGTGTCTATGAATGGTGGAATATTTACCATGAACGGCGGAGAAATTTACAGCAATACTGGTAGGGGGGTGTATATGGATGGTGGAACATTTACCATGAACGGCGGAAAAATTTACAGCAATACTGGTAGTAGTGATGGTGGTGGGGTGTATGGTGGAACATTTACCATGAACGGCGGGAAGATTTCTGGTAATACTTCTAATGGTAGTGGCGGTGGAGTATATGTGTATGGAACATTTATCATGAAAAACGGTGAAATTTCTAGTAATAACGCTAGAAGTGGTGGGGGCGGGGTTTGTATTAAAAGAAATGGAGCATTTAACAAAACTGGAGGAACTATTACCGGTTCTAATTCATCAAACAGTAATATAGTAAAAGACATTTTTGGTAACATAATTATTAATACAGGTCATGCCGTTTATGTTGACGGCGGTTCCACTTTTGAAAAACGCAAGGAAACCACCGCGGGACCGGGGGATAATTTATCATTTGTTTACAATTATGATAATAGTAAATATACATGGACCGGTGCGTGGGATTATTAAGAAGGTAAGGAATATGGTTGAAAAGGGAAAGTTGAGAGATGATAATCTATTTTCACAAACTCCTATCCTTTACAAACAATTAAAACAAATATTCAATTATAAGGTTAATAATATTGAAACGAGGTTCCTATGTTAATTTCTGATTTAAGTAAAAAATTAAGTCAAATGTATGAAGATGCCCCGGAAGGAGAAAAAGTTGCTATGATTCATCTTTTTAGCATTCGTTATGCCAAAATAATACGAGAGAAACATTATACTGCAAAGGATATTCTTAAACATACAAAATTAAAAGATGAAACAAAAATTAGCGAAAAATATGTTGCCGAAATAAATAAAGGAGTAAATGTTGCAAAATATGTTATTGAAAAGAAATCTGTAATAGATTATATACAAAAATATTAAACATATTCTTGCCATAGAATTTTTAAATTTAAGGAGATAAAAAATGCCCGGTCATGCTTTTAATTTTAACGGTGGAGTAGAACTATCGAGAATGGCAGCCTCTTGGTTTGTTTCGTATTCATATTATTTATATAAGGATAAATCACATAAAAATTGGCAAAATGTTTCATATCAATCACGTATTAGTGTTTTCAACAGAACAAAAAATTATCATCAATTTTGGCTGAGAAAAATTCTTGAAATGGATGACAATAAGCTAAATACAAATAAAATCGGTCTTGACGCGGCAGAAACAAAAAGATTAGCAAAAAAATTATTAAAATAAGAAAAGATTACGATTTTACAAACGCAAAACCAAATCCTTATTTAAAAAAATTACGGAAACAAATTTCAATATGACTGATATTGATACAATAGGATATTTCAGGAAAAAGACGTAAATAACCGGCATAACCTGTGAAAATTAGTTAAAGTACTTGACTTTAATATAAACTATGTTTTTAATATAAAATAAAGGTGACTTATGTCAGACAAAATAGACGATATTGATAATATACATATAAATAGTATGCCATCACCTAATTATACTTATCCAATCAATAATATTTATAGCTTGAATTCATCATTGGTAAGCGCCTTATTACCAAATATTATTACTTATCCATTTGAAACGAATGAAAATATAATAAAACTGACAAATCAGTTAGAAGAAAAGAATATTGAAATTAAAAAACTTCATGAAGAATTGAAAACAAAAGGGAAAAATGATGAATTATTAAATGAACTTCAAAAAAAAGAAGAAGAACAAAGAAAAATACTTGAATTAAAATATTTATTAGCTAGATTACACCCAATGGCATCAAGTATAGAACCAGATAATGAAGTATTATTAAATTTTTCAAAAAATGAATCAATAGAAATGACTGTTATGGCAATAGATATACGAAAATCTACAGAACTTATGTTAAAGGCAATCACTCCAGATAAGTATGCGGAGTTTATTTCAGGGCTAACGGAAGGATTAAAAAATATTGTTGTAAATAACTTTGGAGTGTTTGACAAATTTACCGGCGATGGTATTTTAGCATACTTTCCTATTTTCTATTCAGGAAAAGAAGGGATTTTAAATTGTTGTATAGTTTCTCAAGAATGTCATAATTTCTTTAATGATTTCTACCAAAAATATTATGATAACTTTTCTGTTGTATTAGATACAGGATTAGGAATAGGTATCGATCATGGGATGGTAAAAATAGTTGTAATTAATAAGGAACAGACAATTGTTGGTTCTCCTGTTGTTTATGCCAGCAGATTATCTGGAGCACCTGCCGGCAAAACATACTTAAATAGAACGGCATATAAAAATATTGCTAAATATGGTATAAACTCAAAAGAGATAAAAATGGATATAAAAAATGAGGGGACAATAATTGTTTATGAGCTTGATAAAGTGATTGAAAAAACTATTTCATTTCCATATTGGGCAATAAAGAAATAAAATGAGAAAGGAATACGATTTTACAAACGCAAAACCAAATCCTTATTTTAAAAAAATTACGGAAACAAATTTCAAAAGACTTGATATTGATACAATAGAGTATTCTAAAAAGAAACCGGAATAAAAGGAAGCCCATTGACAAAATACCATACAAAGATATAATTATATGCATGAATTACAACACCGTAATAGATAATTTAGTTGGTCAATTAAAGTCCTAAGATCCATATAAAATATTAATATTAGGAGGTTAAATATGCCTATTTTATCATTATTTTATGGTATTGTTATTCGTATGCATAAAGAAATTTCAGAAAAACATCATAAACCACATATCCATGTTGAATATGCAGAAGACGAAGCGGTCATTTCATTAGATGGTGAAATTCTTGAAGGTTCAATTCCAAAATCAAAAATAAAATTAGTTGAAGCTTGGCTAGAAATACATCACGATGATTTAGAAGCAAATTGGAAATTACTCTCCAATGGTGAAGAATATTTTAAAATTGAGCCGTTAAAATAGAAAGAGGTTTATTTATATGTTGTGTCCTAAAATAACAGATGTAGAAGCGCTTGATAATTATTTTTTAAAATTAAAATATGAAACCGGTGAGATAAAAATATTTAATGTTTTACCATATATATCAGGAAAGTGGTATGAAGAATTAAAAAACAACAGTTATTTTAAAACAGTTCATTTAATCTCCGGTGGAAAAGGTATCGAATGGGAACATGGGCAAGACATTGCTCCGCATGAATTATATGACATGAGTATTATTGCAAAATAAAACCTCAGCCTGTATATTGCGCCGTTACAAGGTCATAGAATCCCTGTAAACTGTTTCGATCTCGCTTTGGGAAATGGGGACAAGGCAGTTTTGCATGTTTTTAGATACGGCGGCTTTTGCTGAATAATGTGAAATCTCCGCGCCGGTCAGTTGTTCGGGTTTACCAAGAAGCGACGCAAGTTTTGTTTTAAGTTCCTTTTCGTCTTTGAGATCCGCCGCAGTACATATCTTGCCGCACAGCGCTGGCGCCTTATCGCGTACATATTCGAGATAACGCCCCAGCAGCAGTCCGTTTGCGCGGCCGTGGCTGATGTCCTTATAATAAGTAAGAGAATATCCCATGGCGTGAACAACGGTCGTGCCGGTATTGGCAATCACCATGCCTGCCAGCGTGGACGCGTACAACAGACTTGAGTATTGCTCTTTTGTAAGAGACCCTTTTTCCAAATCATTGCAACAGGAAATTATTGTTTTTGCCGAGGAGGACGCAAGCGTATCGGAAAATACGCCGGCCCTTACCGACAACATTCCCTCTATCGCGTGAGAAAGCGCGTCTGCGACTGTGTTAATCATGGTATCGCGGGGCAAGCCCATAATGTATTTGGCGTCTAAAAACGCGATTTTAGGGAAAATCAACGGCGTGGCAATACTTGTTTTCGTTTCGGCCTTGTCGTTTGTAAGAATCGAATATTGCGTAACCTCAGAGCCTGTGCCGGCGGTCGTCGGTACCGCTATAATCGGAAGAGCGCGGTTTCCGTAATCACCGGAGAACAACTCGCTTTCCGGTATATCGCGGCACGCAAGCAGCGCCATTGCCTTTGCGGCGTCCATAGGCGAACCGCCCCCGATAGCGACGATAAAATCGGCGCCGCCGCGCTTTGCCGCTTCCCCGCCATCGTAAGCGCAAGGGACGGTCGGGTTGCTTTTAACCTTGTCGTATACAAAATACGTCTGACCGTTTTTTGTAAGCGCGGCCGTTACGTCGTCAAGCGAACCGTTTTTTTTTGCGGAGGCAGAGCCTGTCACCAGCATGGCTGTCTTCCCGAAAGGCTTAAGTTCCGAGGCGAAGGCATTGATACAGCCGTCGCCCGAGATAATGCGCGTGGGCATTAAATAATTATTATACATAAGCAATCTGACCGCCTTGTTACAGCGACGCGTCAACCTCCGATAAAACTTCGTCCATTTTTGCCATTTCTTCCTCTATTTGCGCGGGCGTGATAATTAGCGGCGGGCAAACCAAAATAACATTCTCGTGCGAATAGGTCATAAAACCTTTTTTGGCGAGCATAGATATTATCCCTTTCATTACCCCTTTAGGGTCTGCCCCGTAGGGAACCAGAGGCTCTTTTGTCTTTTTGTCCTTTACAAGCTCAAGACCGGCGAACAGACCGATACACCGCACGTCGCCCACGCAGGCGTGTTTTTCTTTTAGTTTTTCGAGAACGGATTTTAAAACCCCGGAGCCTTTATTTACATTATCTAAAATCTTGTGTTTGGTGTAATATTCCACGCACACGACTCCCGCCGCGCACGCAAGCGGATGCCCGCTGTACGTAAGCCCGCAGGACAGGAAATTGTCGTCGAAGTGCGCCGCGATTTTCCTGGATACCACTACGCCGCCAAGCGGTATATAGCCGCACGTAACCCCCTTTGCGAACGTCACAATGTCCGGCTTGACCCCGAAATTCTCGAACCCGAACATCTTACCGGTCCTGCCGAACCCTGTCATGACTTCGTCACAAATCATCACTATGCCGTATTCGTCGCAAATTTTACGCACGCCTTCAAGGTAGCCTTCCGGCGGAATGATGATGCCGTTAGAGCCGGTAACTGTTTCAAGTACGATTGCCGCGACGCTGGACGCGTTTTCATAAACAATCTGTTCCCGCAGCTTTTCCAGATAATAGCCGGTCGCCTCGCGCTCAGATTTAAATTGTACGGGTTCGCGGTAGATATACGGATCGAAAAATTTTACAAAGCCCGGTATGCCGGGTTCCAACGGATATCTTCGCGGTTCGCCCGTCAGGTTGCCGGCGCCGAACGTTGACCCGTGGTAACTGCGGTAACGCGAAAAAACCTTGTAACGCCCCGTGAACATGCGCGCCATTTTTAGCGCGTTCTCGTTTGCCTCCGCGCCGCCGTTGGTGAAAAAAACCTTGCCCATGTTATCGGGCATGAGTTCAACCAGCATTTTGGCAAGGTCGCCCCTCGGCTCGCTGCCGTAGGCGGGCGATATGTAGCAGTATTTGTCCGCCTGCTCCTTGATAGCGCCGACAATTTCCCTGTTTCCGTGCCCCAAATTGAGATTGACAAGCTGCGACGACATATCGGAATAGCGGTTGCCCTCAAAGTCCCACAGATAAATCCCTTCCGCCTTCTCGACGGGTATCGGATTGAGCCCTTTTTGCCTGGACCATGATTGCAGGCAGTATTGGGTCTGGTTGTTTTTTATCTTTTCTGATGTCGTCATAGCAACTCCCTTCTATAATTGTTACTTATTGCTGCGCTCGCCTGCCGCCAGCGCGTGAACCGGACAAACCAGAACGCACAGATGACAGCCCTCGCATTTATCTTTTATAATTTCCGCCCTTCTTTCTTTATTGTCCCACCGTACAGCCTGATGACCCGCGTCCTGGCAGGATATATAACACCTGCCGCATTTTACGCAAGAGTCCTCTTTAATATACGGGATTTGAACCGTATCGCGGTCCAATTTGTCGGCGGATATAATGTTTACAAGCGCCTTGCCTACCAAACCGCTCACGCTCTTATAGCCTTCCTTTGCCATAAACGCCGAAAGCCCGCCTATAAGGTCGTCTATTATCCGGTACCCGTATTGCATAACGGCAGTCGTCACCTGGACGTTGGCGCAGCCCAGCATGATAAACTCGGCGGCGTCTTTCCATGTTTCTATCCCGCCTATGCCGCTTATCGGCGCGTTTTTTGTGATCTGGTCTACGGCAAGGTCGTGGATAAAGCGAAGGGCGATGGGCTTAACGGCTTTTCCCGAATATCCTGATACCGAAGATTTGCCGTTGATGGACGGCGGCGCGGACAACTCCGCAAGGTTAAGCCCAGTGATGCTTTTAATTGTGTTTATAGCCGCGATCCCGTCCGCCCCGCCCTCAAGCGCCGCGCGCGCGGGGATTTCCATGTTGCCTACGTTAGGTGTCATTTTTGCGAGTATGGGCAGTTTAGTCCCCTTTTTTGCACATTCGGTGTAATGCTTGACCAGCGCGGGGTCTTGCCCGACGTCAGAACCCAGTCCGTTTCCGCTCATGTGCGGGCAGGAAAAATTACATTCAATAATGTCGCAGCCGGCTTCTTCGGATAATTTTGCAAGGCGCGTCCATTCCTCGTCGGTGCTCCCCATTATTGAGGAAACGATTACCTTAGTCGGGAAATCGCGCTTTAAGTCTTTTAGAAACTTAAAATTTTCCTCTAACGGACGGTCTGAAATTTGTTCCAGATTGCGAAAGCCTATAAACGGCGTACCTTCCTTTCCTACCGCTTCGAACCTCGGCGAAACCTCTTTTGGCGTAAAGCAGCCGATAGTTTTAAATACAATGCCGCCCCAGCCCATTTGCAACGCCCGGGCGCACATTTCATAATTGCTTGCCACCACCGAGGACGCAAGAAAGAACGGGTTTTCGCATTTAACGCCAAGGAAGTCTATGGATAAATCGGCTTTGGGAGAAGCCTTCGCCTGTCCGCCGCCAAGATTATCCCTCACCGCTTTTATTCTTATGGGAAGATCGTAGTGAATACAGGCCTTTTGGCATAACTCATTCGCGCAGCTTCGGCAGCCCGACATATATTCCAATGCGCCGTCTTCATGTTCGAAACGCACGGCTCTTATAAATTCGCCGGGTTTTTGACCGTGCGGACACGCGGCAGTACACGGCGCGTCATGGCAAAGCATACAACGCGACGCTTCTTCCTTACAAAAAGATGCCGTTTTTACTGTACTCATAGCGCACCGCTTTGCCGCCGTGAACGCGCGATATATTTTCCGTCGCCCGGCGTACCTACATACTTGCCGTTGTCGTATACAAGTTTTCCGCGCAGGTATGTTTGAACCGGATAGCCGCGTAACTCTACGCCTTCCCAAATTGTATGGTCGCATTTAGAGTGAGTGTTGGAAACGCTTACCGTAACCTTTTTATTCGGATCGTAAATGACAATATCGGCGTCCGCGCCGGCGCGCAGGCTCCCCTTTGCGCTCAACCCGAAAAGCTTTGCGGGATTTGCGGCGCAGACCTCGACAGCTTTGTTAAACGTTATTTTTCCTTCGTTAGCCGCGCTCAGCATGTAAGGATACATAATTTCGACTCCGCCGCAGCCGTTGGGGATTTTTGTAAAATTATCTTTTCCCCAATCCTTTTCGTGGCTTTGGAACGGGCAATGGTCGGTTGCAACGGTGACAATATCGCCGCGGCGCAAACCATCCCAAAGCGCAAGGCGGCTGTCCTCCGCTTTTATCGGCGGCGAACAAACAAAGCTGCGTCCCTTATCGGATTTATATACTTCGCTGTTAAAATGCAGGTACTGCGGGCAGGTTTCGGCGTAGATCTGATACCCCTCGTCCCGCGCCTTTGTCACCTCTTTCAATCCGTCTTTGGCGGCAAGGTGAACAATATAAAGCGGCGCTTTCATTTCTTTTGCCCACCGAATCACGCGCGAAACCGCTTCCGCCTCCACAAACTCAGGGCGCGACAAATAGTGGTACCACGCGCCAGTATTGCCCTCTTTTAAGAATTTCGCAATACGCGCGTCTATAACGTCGGGATTCTCCGCATGGACGTTGAGCAAAATACCGGCGTTCTTGGTTCTTTCCAGAATTTCGCATAACGTGCCGTCGTCTACCATCATATTTTCTTTGCGGTACACCATAAAGCACTTAAAGCTCGTCACGCCGTAATCGGCGGCGGCGTCAAATTCTTCCAGGATAGCGCCGCCGTTAAGGTCGGTAATCGCGCAATGGAAGGCGATATCCGCGCAAGCGCCCTTTTCCGCCAGAGCGCGGCGTTCCTTAACCGTTTCCACTATGCCGCGCCCCTTTCGCTGAATAGCGTAATCGAACACAGTCGTTACGCCGCCGCATACGCCCGCGCGCGTACCGGATTCGTAATCGTCCGCGGAAACCGTGCCGCCGAAGGGCATTGCAAGGTGCGTATGCACGTCTATACCGCCGGGTAAAACATATTTTCCCGCGGCGTCAACCTTCTGCGCTCCTGATGCCGCAAGCCCCGTCCCGATTTCCGCAATTACGCCGTTCTTGATTAACAAATCGGCACAGTAAGTCCCCTCAGGCGTTACTATATTGCCGTTACTAATAATTAAATCCATACTAAACCTCCCATTGTACGGGCGCAAACACGTCCTTGCCGCCTGCTACCGCTTCCAAAAATATGGCGGCGTTGCCCTCCAAAGCCGTAAGCATAAAATCAGTGCGGCATTTGTCGTACGGCGTATGGGCGTACTGCTCCTGCATAGGCGAATACCCTATCGTCGGCTTACGGTCGATACCGCAGGTTTTGCTTGCGTCCGTCCCGAAATCCCAATAGCCGTAATTAACGGTTTGACCCATGTTTTTAAGCGCCTTCTCGGCGGCTTTTACAAACGCGTGTGAGAGGCTGATTTTCCAAGGAGCCATAACTTTTTCAGCGTCGTAAGAAACGCCGGTATAAGACGTCTCGACGGCGTGTTTTACTTTTACCTCAGCGCGGAATTCCGGGTCGGCGGCTTTCAGGGAATTAATAATATCCTCTATCTGTTTTAAAGCGCTTGCCGCGCTCTCGCCGGGTAACGTTCTGCGGTCTATCGAAAGCATACATTTGTCAGGAACAATGGAAAGCGCGCCGGGAGAACATTCGATTATATTGAGCGAAAGGGACGCCTGCCCCAGTTCCTTGTCGCGCGGCAAGGACGGATACAGTTCGTCTTTTAATTTCAGGATGAGCGGAATCGCCTTGTAAACGGCGTTAACTCCCAGCCACGGCGCGCTGCCGTGCGAGGTTCTTCCGAATACCGTAACCAGCAGTTCCACCCTTCCGCGGTGACCGCAGTAAAGCTTAAGAGAGGTCGCCTCCGACGACACCATAGCGTCGTAGGTCAAGCCTTTTTCGGGAAAGGTTTTGTCGATAAGGTGAGACATGCCAACCATTTCGGCAGGTTCCTCCTGCACGACGCCCGCGAACATAAACCGCCCGGGAAACTGCAAGCCTTGTTTTTTCATTTTTACAAGCAGCCCGCCGGCGTAAATCTGAACGGCCTCGCCGCTCTTGACGTCGGACGCCGCCCGTCCGTGAATACACTCCGCCTTTTCTTTTTTGCTTTTGTCCGCGCTGTCAACTTCGCATACGTCCTTTTGTCCGCCGTACGGATCGTACCCGTCCCAGTTGGCGACATCGCCGGGACTTACGTGGTCCATGTGCGAATTATACATAATGGTCGGGCCCGGCGACGTGCCGTTAATCAGTCCTACGACATTGCCTTGCGTGTCGCTGAACACCTCGTCGTAGCCGAGTTTTTTCATCTCTTCCATAAGGATGCCCGCCACGTCTTTTTCGGTCCCGCTTATACTCGGCGTCCGAATCAGTTTTTGCGCGAATTCCACCATTTGGGGGAACAATTCTTTTGATATTTCTTTTATCGTCTTGTTTGTATCCATAAACACCTACGCTTTTAAGAACCTGTATTCATGGGTTAGAAAATACAAGTTTTCTAACCCATAAAACCAGGTCAGCGAAGACAGGTTTCCTGCCTTCTTTACAAAGGGATTTTTATAATCCCTTTACCGCCTTGTCCCAATATTCCTTTGTGCGCAAATCGTTGATCGTCAAATTTTTCAATTTAGCCGCCGCCGCAGGGTCGGTAAGACCCGCGTATGTTTTTGTCATATCGATTGTCTGCTGCAGCGCCGCGTCGTCCATTATGCCTATGCTGGTAAGGGCAACCGCGTTGTCTTTGGTATCGGTAAGGACAAGCTTTTTAACTTCCGCCGCCATATACTTCTGATGCGCGTCGGACACGCTGGAGCCCGCCTTGAATACGATGCCTGCCGCTTCGTCCGGGTTTTCGCAAGCGGCTTTCCAGCCCTTGAGAGAAGCGCGCAGGAACTTGGTCAGCTTATCTGAATTTGCCGCCGCCCATGTTTTGTTTACGAACATGCAGTCTTCCAGCATAGCAACGCCTTCGGTGTTCATGTCTATGATGTTAACGTTGTCCCCGTATTTCAGCCCGCCTTCGTAGGAGTTTCTAACAAGCCCCAACTCGTTGTAGGTCATCGCCGACGCGGCGGTTATTTCACCGTTGTGGAAGCCGTCCATAGTAAAGTCCTGCGACTTCAGGTCTTTAGCGATACCGTTCTTTTGCAAAAGCGCTTTGATTTCATATTCGTTGCCGAAACCCCAGTTCCCTACGGTGACATTGGGCGCCGCCAAATCCGCGCCTGTTTTAAGTCCCGCTTCTTTCTTGGACACCAGAACAAGCCCGCTGCGCTGGTATATTTGCGCGATCTCGATTAAATCAAGGCCTGCCGCCTGGCTGCTCAAAAGGTTAGCCACCCATGTAACGCCGACGTTAGCCGTGCCGTTATGGACCGCCATTGTTTCGGGGACGTCGCCGCCGCCGGGTACGATTTTTACTTTAATACCCTCTTCGGCGTAATACCCCTTGGCTTCGGCGACGTAGTAACCCATAAACTGCGCTTGCGGCAGCCATTTAAGCTGGATAACCACATCGTACTTGTCTGTCTTCTTGGCACAGCCTGCCAATCCGGTGATTGCCAGGATTAACATCACGGCAAAGCACATCAACACTGCTCTTTTCGTTTTCATTTTCTTCTCCTTATATAGAAAAATTTTTATATACTACAAAACGTACCCGCAAAGATATGTTTTGCCAGTATCACTACTTGTGCGCGTTATGGAACCGTTTTGCCGAAAGCTCGCACAGCGTAAGAGCCATGAACAAAACAATTCCGATAATCGACGCAATAACTATGTACGCCCAGCCCGATGTAATTTGCGATGTTGAAAAGCTGTCTTTTATCCGGTAGCCCAGCCCTACGGTCGAGCTTGCGAAATATTCGCTGATAATCGCGCTTATCAACGACACGGATATGTTGATTTTAAAAGCCGTGAACAATGAAGGCACGCAGCTCGGGAGCCTCAGCATGAAGAATATCCTCGCCTTGCCTGCCCCGTATGACTTCATCAGGTCGGCGGAAAACGGTTTTAAATCGTTAAGCCCCCTGTGCGCGTTTACCGCCACGGCGACCATGCTCACCAGCGACACGACCGCGATTTTTGCCGACGTGGGCGAGTCCGCAAACCAAAGTCTCATAACAGGCGACAGCGCGACGATTGGTATGGCGTTGAACGCCGAGAGTACCGTAAGACCGCCGAAGCCCCATCTCGGAGACACTGTCGCAAGCAGCGCGGTCAGGAAACCTATAAGCGAACCGATTGCAAGCCCGGCGAACATCACACCGACCGTTTTTACGGCGTCTGGCATAATCGCGTCGAAATTCGCCCTGATTACGGTAAGGATTTTGGACGGTCTGGGGAGTTGTACGTCGGTAAGCCCCAATATCACGTGAAACACGCCGTATTGCCACATAATGACCATAATTATCCCGAACAACAGCGGAAGCCCGGCCGACACCGCGGTCTTAACAACTTTTTTGTTTTTTAGCAAACCGGGTTCCAGCTTTATGGGGTTCATCCTTTTTTCCTCGCCTTAGGACCTTATTTCATCGTCATAGCTAGTCGGCATACGCCTCTTATGCTCGCTGTTATTGTGATACCGTTCGATTATTTCCTTGTCCTTTTGCGCCGCTTTGCCGTTGAGTATATAGTTGTCTATAGCGGCGTAAGTAACGCCCATTTCGTTCTCGTCCGTCTGCCCCTCGAACAACCCCGCGGACGGCGCCTTTTCGATAATTTTATCGGGTACTCTCAAAAACCTTAAAAACTCGTAAACCTCCGTTACGGTCAAATCCGCTATGGGATTGAAATCGTACGCGCCGTCGCCCCATTTGGTAAAGTAGCCCATATAGCCCTCGCTCCTGTTCCCCGTGCCCGCCACCAGCAAATTCTCGGCGGCTGCAATCGAATACAGCACCGCCATTCGCAGGCGCGGCGGAATGTTGGTTACAAGATTGTCCGTAAGATTAACGTCTTTTTTAATGGTTTTTAGCATGACATCCTTTACCGCCGTCAGGTCTATCGTCCGTGTATTGATAGAGTATCGCTCGGCTGTCGTCAACGCGTCCTCTAAATCCTCACCAAGATTACGTTTTGTTCCGCACGGCATTAAAACCGCCACGGTATTGTCGCACGCCATTTTGCACAATATGCCCACCAACGTGCTGTCCTTGCCGCCGCTGTTGCCATAGACAATCCCCCGCGCGCCGGCAGACGCCACAACGCTTCGAATAAAATCTACCCTTCTTAAAAATTCCACAGTATAATTGCGCAGTTTCATATTTACACCTCTCATTTGAGTTAAGGATTTCAGGTGGGTAGCTTTATCTCTCAACTCGTTTTTCTTTGCCCGCTGCTCCGCCATTCTGGTTTGCGCCTTACCGGCGAATTCGTTTAGTACGCGCCTGAATTTACTCTTTTGCGGAGAATACAGCTTTTCCAGCAGAACGATAAGCTGATAACTCAATATGCCGACTATCGCGCTGGTAAACACGCTCGCCCAAAACACCGTCCGCGGAAACCCGCCGTATAAGGAATAGGTAATCAGGTAGCCGATTCCGCTTGCGCCGCCCAGCGTATCCACAAGAATAGACGCGGTTACCGCCATTGGCGCGGTGATTTTCAATCCGGTGAACAAATAAGGCATACAATGGCTTAACTTGAGTTTTGTATAAACCTGAGGCTTTGTCGCGGCGTACGACCGCATCAAATCCAAATTGTTTGTTTCAACACTCTTAAAACCTTGCAGCATATTCGTTGAAACAGGAAAGAACGTGATAAACGCCGCGATTATGACTCTTGTCGCGTCCACGTCCCGTACGATTGCCATGAGTATAGGCGCAAGACCCAATATAGGTATCATCTGCGACACCAGCAAATACGGATAGGCGATTTTTTCCACAATACCGGACAAACTCATCAGTACCGCCAATAAAAAACCTACCGCCGCGCCCAACAAAAAACCTAACGCCGCTCTTGATAAAGTCGTCATTAAATTGTCAAAGAGCAGTTCAAATTTTATTACAATGGTTCTGAATATATCGTGTATATACGGAAGCGTCTGCGCCGCCATGGCGCTCTTTGGCCCCGAAGCCAATATAAACGCGCCTAGTTCCCATGCCGATAAAATCCATATTATCCATACCAGTATGATAAAGTTTTTGGACAAAAGAATATTTTTAACGGCATTCATCGTATTTCCTCGAAACTGTCGCGTATCTGCTGTATCAGCTTGCTGTATTGAGGATTTACCCGCGTTGTCTTGTCGCGAACCCGCGGAAGGTCTATATCAACAACCGCCGACAGCCTGCCGGGATGGTTAGACAATACAAAAACCCGGTTGGATAAAAACACCGATTCGCCGATATTATGCGTAACAAACACAATGGTTTTGTTTGTCCTGCGCCAAATCTTCAAGAGGTCCTCGTGCAATTTTTCACGGGTAAATTCATCGAGCGCCGAAAAAGGTTCGTCCATTAAAAGAATTTCGGGGTTGAGCGCAAAGGCTCTGGCTATCGAAACCCTCTGCTGCATACCGCCGGAAAGCTGATGCGGATAGTGATTTCCAAAGTCGCTCAGCCCGACAAGTTCCAACATCTGAGTTACGCGCTCCTGGATTTCTTTTTTATTGACCTTTATAATTTCCAGCGGAAGCGCAATGTTTTTCCTGACCGTGCGCCAATTCAGCAAGACCGGATTTTGAAAGATTATGCCGTATTTTCGTTTCAGGCGCGCGGCTTTCGGGGTTTCGCCGCTGACGGTCACCTCGCCGCCTGTCGGCTGTAATAAATCCGCGATGATTCTCAAAAGCGTAGACTTGCCGCAGCCGGAAGGTCCTAACAAGGACACAAACTCGCCTTTGCCGATATCCAAACTTACGTTAGTAAGCGCGACGACATCGTTCCCGCCCGCGTCCTTATATGTCATGCTTACGTTTTTAAATACGACTTCAGGCTCTTTTGCCGCAGATAAAATATCCTGTAATGATTCTATGGCCGTATTTTCCATGACTACCCTACCTCAAATTAAAACTAATCCCCAAAGGTGTTTTGTACTATAAAAAAATAAACACAGCACCTTTTCGGGTGTAATTTTCGGGCGTCATTGACCGTTTGACTTCCTTATAAATACCATATTTTAAATTATAGGTCAACAGTTTTTAGTAATATTTTGACAAAATTTGAAAAAATGTCCAAAACCTGTTTTTTAGCTGCTTTGCTGTAACCGCCGCGCATAGTTTGGCAGAAACGCAAATTTTATCCTTGTTTTAAGGTGTCTTTTTGTATAATCGTTGTCCCCGTGTAGCCCTGTCTGACCGCTAAAAATAATGTGTTAAAACCGCAGCCTGATCCTCGCGCTTGAATAAAAATAATATCCCCGCGGACCAAGTTCGCCTCGCCTGTCATCGCAAAAAAACAAAGCGCGATCCATAGGCGCTTGAGCCGTAATTGTCAATGTCGCTCCCTGAAACAGGTCGTGGTTAAGAGTGATAACGGGCGTAAATGAAACGTCATCCAGACCGGAAATAAGCGCGGCGCTTATGTTGGTGAAATCGTTGAAACGCCATGTAAAGCTTGTATACAAATAATTGTTATTGGAAAAGCCGAGTAAATTTGTTTCGGGGTTGAAAGAGGTTGACGAAGCTTCGCCGTTGTATAAATATTCGGCAAGGACGATTAATTTTCCGTCTATAAATGAATAGTCGGCGCCGGCGCTAAAGGAAAGCCCGTCCAGTTTTGTATTCGCTTCGTGGTTGTAGGTATACAGCGCGTCTATGACAAGCCCCGCTTCCAAATCGGCTTTTACAGAAAGGCCGGCGCGGTGAATTCCATAACCTGTATCCGTCACGGGAGTTTCAAAACAGTACAGCGTCTGGATACTTGCCTTGTTCCAGTGTTTGTCAAAAGACACTCCTAAAAATGAACCGCCTCCTTCTTTAAAAAACGGATTACGCGGCGCGGAATAAAAAGCCAGCAGTTTGGTTTCTTCCGTTGGATACCAGAAAAAGGCGGCTCCCAGAATTGCCCGCGGTCGGGCGTCCGGTTTTAACGGGTTTTTCGGATTGAGAAAATCCGAAGGTCCCCACACCTGGCCATAGCCAAAAGGAAGCCGCATAAGTCCGCCGTCAAAATCCACCGACTCACCGGACAAACGGAAGTAAAGGCGCTCAAGCTCAATTCCGGCGATGTAGTTTTCACCGTAAACATAAGATGTCGGGTTCAAAGGGAAACCTGTTCCAAGATACGCCATCTCTTTCGCGTTAGCCGCATATATTCCCGATGCGGCAATTAAGTTTACCGCGCCGAAAACCGCCGCCCTGTCCCTGATTTTCGACTGAAACCTTATGTTGGCGTATTCTTCAAAACCGTAATAAAAATCAGGCGCATACCCTGTCCCTGCCTGAAAACAGACGGAAGAATCCAAAATACCGGAAACATTTAACCCTTGAGCGTAAAGGTGAAGACCGCCGATTGTGAAAAAGACGATTACGAATAACAGAAAAACGATTTGCTTTTTTGTGCTCTTATTCATCACTTCTCCAAATTTCTTTGGCTGAATACTGAATCGGCAATGGGTTTATCCAGCACCACTTTTCCCATAACAAAAGTTGTCTTGCTGTTTTTACGCATAAGGTCGCGCATTTCCATTTCCACAGGGAAACGTCGTCCGCTGATTACTTCTACCTTCAATAAATTATAATCTTTTAATTTAACTCCCGAAAGAGCGAAAAGCTCATAACGTAAAAGATCGCCGTTTTCTTTGTCTATCCACAGCTTGCGCGAAGGATAACTTTCGGTCTTCTTTTTTGCTTTTAGCTCCAAAACCCACGAATCACGTCCGTTTACCGTTTCGGAATCCGCGATGACGGGATCATAGCGGCCGGCTAATGTTTCGTTATTCAGCGTATCTTCGTAGGACATATCGGAGCCCATCATCGACTCTTTGAGCATGTGTCCTGAAATCAACATTACTTCTTCCGTATCGGGCGAATACACATAGAGCCTGCCGTCCCTTTTTAAATACTTTGTTCCCCTGTCTTCGGGGTTTGTAAATTCGACAAAACTGTGCGTGTTTCCCCTGCCCCACGCTTTCATTGTTTTCACATAACGGCGTCCCTGATACTCAATGATAATCTCGCCTTCGTACTCGATGGTGGAGTAAATTTCATTGTTGTCCACCCGCCGCAGTAATTCCGCCGCGGACGGAGTTTGAGAAAAAGCGAATACAGCAGACGACAAAAACATCGTTATAAAAAATAGTCTTTTCATTTTTTACCTCCTTAAAGCCTCTACAGGTTCCACAAACGCGCTTTTCAGCGACGGTATCAGCGTAAAAAGAGACGCTACCACAACGCCGAGAAGCCATGCCCGAATAATTATAAACGGACTAATTCCAAGAAAAATCGCGTTGCCAAGCGGCATTTCGCTAAAGGTGTCTCCGTACATATCTCCCATGCGGATAGGATACACTGATCCGATTCCGGCAATAATACCGCCGACAATCACTCCGGCGAACGCGCCTAACATGGCAAGAAAAAGGGACTCAAAGAAAAACACCTTTACAATTTCGGCGCGGGTCATACCGAGACAGCCCATCATGCCGATTTCCTTTATCCGCTCGTGAATGATCATCACTACGGTATTAATGATTAGGAAACTGGCTACAATCAGGAATACAAGAAAGATCATCGTATAGATCGGAGTTACCATTTCCATTATCGCAACCCAGAAGTTGTCCCGCCATTCGGTAACGGTATTGTCTTGTCCAAGCGTGTTTTGCACTTTGGCGGCAATCGCGCCGCTTTCTTTTTCGTTATCTGCAAAAATCACCAGTGACTGTGTTCCCTCGCCCAGCGTCAACAGCCGCTGTAGCCGCTCAATGTCCACAATGATAAATTGCTCGTCATACTTGATATAATCAAAATTGAAAATTCCTGTAATGACGGGACTCCACATCTTGTCGGAAAATTGGGCGGACACTGTTTTAAGCGGGATCCTGTCGCCGACAGACAATCCCGATTTATGGGCAAAGACGCGCCCTATCGCGCATTCATTCGCGTCTGGCGCGGGCCAACGGCCTTCAATGAGACCATCGCTGCGATTTGTCAGGTTAAAATGATTAGCCGCCATCTCATCTTCTATAGCAATGCCCCACAGCACGGCGTGCTTGGTTGTGCTTTCCTGCAATGTCGCCAGAGAAGAAATCCGCGGAAACACGGCGCGCACACCGGGTATTTTTTTAATAGAAGCGGCAAGCTCTTTCCAGCTTTTACCAAGCGGCTGCGAAGCGGACGAGGATACCGGATACTGTACGGGCATATACTCGTTTTCCGCATCGTACTGGGACGATACGACTTTAACGTGTCCCAGATCGTAGATTTGCACAACCTCGTGCATATTCCTGATCATTCCGTCTATCATGGATGAATATAGCACGATAAAAAACACCGCTATTCCGACCGCCGCAATACAAAAAAATGTCCGCCGTTTGTTACGCCAAATATTTCTGTAAGCTATTTTTATCAAAGTACCAGTGCCGCCTTGCCTAATGCGGCGGGTAATTTTGATAGTAGCGCTGGTTCCGTCTTGTTTGATGTTAACTGTCATTCTTCAACTCCTATTCAAATCTCAAACTTTCGGTAATCGGCATCTTTAACGCGCGACGCGTTGGGAAGAAAGCCATACATGAAGAAATAATTGTCGCTATTATGCCGGAACCGATAATCACCGACACATTCCATATACTGCGGAAAGACGATGTGGTGCGGAAACCAATACCGCTGCCGCCCATTACATCGACGAATGCGCTGAAATCTATGCCGTACTTCACCATCGGATAATTGATAATGCAGCCAAGAATTATCCCAAAAACCGATCCGATAAATCCCAGAAAACCAGCCTCCAGCATATAGACCAAAATCATTTGTCGGTCGGTCATACCCATGGCGCGCATCATGCCTGTTTCTTTTGTGCGCTCCAGTATGGCAAGAAGGATCGTGTTTGAAATTCCAAGAAAGGATAACAGCAGTAACAGACAGGCTACCACCTGCGGCATGGTATTTTCCATTGCTTCGTAACCAAGATAATCCTGCATATACTCCTCCCATGTATGCACTGTTAGTTCATTTGGCATAACATACCCAGCTTTGGCAAGACCCCGTTCCAGCGCGGCGCTGATTACGGCGGCGCTTTCACTCTTTCCCGGAAGACGGGAATCAGGCGCGTTTTTCTCGCGGATAACAAGTTCCGTTACCGCGCCTTCAAGCATCATGCCCGCCTCGTCCTGCAAAACGTCCAGAGGAATATATGCGGTATTGCCGTTGGGAAGGGGCGCCGGAGAATTTATAACGCCTATTACCTTTGCGTCCAAAAGTTGATTCACATGGCGCACCGCTCCCGCAAAACCCGCGCGAATCATGGCGGCAAGAACATCGTTAAGCGCCTTTTCATCTTCCTCGACAAGAAGATAGCCTTCCAAAAAATCCTGATACTCATAGGCGGCTTCTACCAGAGGCTTATCTTCGTTACGCAGCGCGGGGAAAAGCTCTCCTTCCCACTTGTCGGCGCGGATTGTTTCAGGTACGGCTTTAATGTCGATTACCGCGTTAATCCGCACGTCGTTACGTCCTGACGCGTCAAGTATATTCCAGTAACGTTCAAGGTCGGAACGCGAAGCGTCTTTTTTTAAGATCATGCGCTCATTGCCTTCTGTTGTTTTTTTATCTAATTCCCAGAAAGCCTTTTTCCCGGAAGCGGTGGTATAAAGAGAGCGGATAAAATCAGCGTCTGCGCTGTTTTGAGAGGCGGAATCTATCAGTTCTTCCAGTTCCTGCCTGTATGGACGCGTAGGAATACCCACTTTAAGTTTTTCAGCGGCAAACGTTCCAAGCGCGATTCCAAAATCTCCGTTTTGCGGGAAACGTCCGAAATCCACAAAGGGGACATATCGCATTGTTTCCGCCTCAAATGCCGGGTCTACTCCGTAAAAAACAATCGGCGCTGAACCGGAAACTGAAAACAGAGTGCCGGAAAACACATAACGCGGCGCGCTTACATAGCCTTCCGTATCCAGCGCGTCGTGATATTTTTCCCAATCGGTAAAATTTTCGTAACTGGGCATTTCGTCTTTTTTTTCAAAGTAAAGTTTTGTTTGCAGTTTAGCCGCGCCCATCTCGTAATTTACGATATTTCTCCGCGAGTCGATTATCATTCCTCTCAGCCAGCCGTTCAAAAAAATAAACACGGCTACGCTTACCATTATTGCCGCCGAGGTAAGAATCGTTTTTACCTTGTGCCGCGCAAGGTTGCGCATGGCAATTTTCTTTAGTTCCCAAATACCGGATAATTTCATGCCACATTCCCCTTTACCTCGTCGCTTTCAATCTGTCCGTCGCGGATACGCACAAGACGGCGCGCGTAATCCATAACCATTTGATCATGCGTGGAGAAAATGAATGTCGTCCCCTCGGACTTGTTCAAAGCTAACATCAATTCAAGAATTTCGCGCCCAATGGTAGAATCAAGATTAGCGGTTGGTTCATCCGCAAGAATAAGCGCCGGTTTTTTTACCAACGCTCGCGCGATAGCGACACGCTGCTGCTGTCCGCCGGACATTTCTTTGGGACGACGCTTCGCCATTCCGTCAAGACCCACGTCATGCAGAGCTTTTTCGGTAAGCTCTTTGATTTCTTTTTGGGGAACGCCCTGCAGAGACAGAGGAAAGGAAATATTTTCTTCCGCCGACAGAACGGGAATTAAATTGTAAGCCTGAAAGATAAAACCGATACTGAGCCGCCGCAGAAGCGCCAACTGCTGACGGGACATTTTTCCGGTATCCGAGCCGCCTATCAGCATGCTTCCGCCTGTAAGAGTGTCAAGGCAGCCAATTAAATGAAGAAACGTAGACTTGCCGCTCCCCGAAGGTCCCGCGATAGCGGTAAATTCGCCGCCCTGAAATTCAAGGTTAACGCCGCGCAGGGCGTGTACCGTCTGATCATTAAGACCGTAATCCTTTACTACATTTTCCGCTTTTACAACTGTCATTTATTCGCCTCCTTCTTGATTTCGTTTAACGCTTGCAGACCAAAAATATCTTTCGTTTTTAGTTCTTCCGCTATTGAATTGGGAACCAACATCATTGAGTTGCCCGTTTTTAAACCCTCGTTCAATATGGTAAGTATTTTTAGTTTCATCGTTCCTTCATTTTTGGCGTAGATCGAAATCGCCTCTTCCAGTTTTTTGGCAATTTCAATTTCCGCTTCCGCAAGAAGAATACGCCCCTTCTTTTCCCTTTCCGCCTGCGCGACGCGCGAAAGCGAATCCTGCAAGGGTTCGGGTATCTGAATATCCGTAATCTCGATATGTAAAACCGTTATTCCCCAATCGGTGGTTTTTTTATCGACTTCTTCCTGAATTTGTTTTTCAATTACATCACTGCGCTCAAGAAAAGTAGAAA
>Ga0268262_10002235_pt1 | contig 22725 bp, 17 predicted proteins | sample TergutNc150P3_FD_190354 | JGI IMG/M metagenome (GOLD analysis project Ga0268262, IMG submission 190354) | Nasutitermes corniger P3 segment gut microbial community from laboratory colony in Florida, USA - Nc150 P3 (SPAdes) (version 2) | ecosystem: Host-associated > Arthropoda: Insects >...
CAAATACGGCAAAGACGACTATGCGCGAGAAACTATGAACGTGAGCATCGGATACGGTGTCGCGAGATTTTTAGACGTAGCAATAATGTTGCCGATATACATTGACTGGATGGCTAATGCGAGTTTTAGCCAGTACGACGACCATTATTGGGTACCCGGTTGGGGAATTGATAAAGACCTCGAAAGCAAACCGTTAGGAGCGACGGGCGACTTGGAATTGTCCGTAAAATTTCAATATCCGCCGTATCCGCACAGAAAGTTTTTTGAGATGGCGTATTACGGCGCTCTTTCCCTTCCGACCGGCAAACAAAGCGACGGAAGATTCCCAAGACATACATATTATCTCGACAAAAAAGCGGAAGATTATTTTTTTAACGGCACTCGTGACGATTTTGTTGACCATTCCGGAGTTTATCACTTTTACACGTCTAATAGCGTAGAAGTCGATATGAAAATGCTTTGGACTTGGGATTTCAGACATATGTTCGACCAATTCCCCGTTCTTTTTCACGTTAACTACGGCTTGCGCTGGGTACCGCAAAGTGAGAATGACCACATATTTAATTTCAACAGCGCTATCGAAGTTCGTCCGGCGGATTGGGTGAGTATTTTTGTAGATTTCTCGGCGGAACCGCGCTTTAGTAGTATTGAACAAAAACAGACTTGGACGTTAAGCGATGAATTATTTGAATACCAAGGCGATAGAAAACTGTACGTAGAAGGTAAAAGAAGAAATATGTTTAGCGACCCGATGCGTATTTCCCCCGGAGTTTTCTTTTTGACACCGGCGGGACTGACCATTTCGGCTGGAGTCGATATTTCGCTTGCCAATAAAAGCGGATTTTTCTATGGAGACAAGGCGACTTCGGGCGTTTTTGTTGAAGAAACCGAATGGGATGACGACGGTAAACCAACCGATTTCAAACGCGTAAGGTCCCACGATGTTTTGATTGAAACCGCCGTTGAGCCGAAAGTATCTTTTGCCGCGTCTATCGGGTGGAACGGGTTAATGTTCGGACGCAACAAACCGATTCCAGACGCTCCGATTCCCGAGCCGTCGCCGGATACGGTTCGTATTATCGACACGGTTTTTGTGGATAAAATTATTCGCGATACGGTTATTGTCGAAGTCGAAAAAGCGCCAAAACCGATTCCTACATACACGATTACCGCTTCCGTCGCGGCTGGTCACGGAACAATTACCCCTATGGGCGTAAATGTCGTGAAAGAAAAAACTATGGTAACTTACTCGTTTATTCCTGCTGAAGGATTTTCGATTGAACAAGTAACGGTTAACGGCGAAAATCAAGGGGCATTGGCGCAATTTACTTTCGCAAGCGTTATGTCCAATCAGGTTATAACGGTTTCGTTCAAGCAAAATCCGGTTGTCGAAACTGTTGTCATAGAAGTACCCGCTCCGGCGCCTATTGCGGTAGCAATGGAAATTCCCAGAGAGGGATTGATATTGCGCGGCGTTAATTTCCAAACCGGAAAAGCGACACTTACGCCGAGTTCTTACGAATCGCTCGACCAAGTTTTAAGGTCTCTTCGCGAATGGCCCGAAGTTAAACTTGAAGTTCAAGGGCATACCGACAATGTCGGCAGCCGTAATTCGAATATGAGATTGTCTCAGCAGAGAGCGGAAGCCGTTGTGAGTTATTTCAGACAACAAGGCGTTCCGGCTGACCGTCTCAAAGCGGTAGGATACGGACCTGACAAACCGGTTTCCGACAACGATACTCCGGCAGGACGTGAGTTAAACCGCCGCGTCGAGTTGAAGAGATACGACTAATCTTTAAGATAGATTATGCGAATCAAATCGCTTACATTTATGTTGCTCACGGGATTTATCTCGTGGGCAATATTTTTTCCGGCAGAAATCAGCGCAAAATCGACGGAAAAAATTAAAAAAAGTAAAAAAAAACAAACTAAGCAAAACGATTTGCAATTTCTTACCCAACAGCAAATCGTCGATTCTACTAATTTGCAAGACAATATAACAATTGACGAAAAAATTTCGGTGGACAGCGTTTTGGCGCAAATTTTATGCCCTACCTGCGACGACGACAACGACGGAATCCCAAATTTGCTTGATGCCTGCCAAAACGTTCCCGGAACAGCCCAAAAATACGGTTGTCCGCCGGATTTTAATTTTGTCCGTCCGGAAATAGTAGGAATCTCTTTTGCCGCCGGAAAAACGGAAATACCGAATTCTTCGCAAGTTTACCTGCTTCCGATACTGAAAAAACTCAAAGAAAATCCGTCTTCTAAAATTCGCATTTATGGACACACCGACAACACCGGCGAATACGAAGACAACATAAAAACATCACAAAGACGAGCGGATGCCGTCAAAGATTATTTAGTTTCAAACGGAATAAGCGGCGCAAGAATCACCGCGACGGGCTTCGGACCAAACAAGCCGATTGCCGACAATCGCACGGAAAACGGCAGAAAAGTAAACCGCAGAATCGAAATTTATTGGGATTGAAGCCGATTTTTTAAGTTAAGCGGAAACGAAGCAGTCGTTTCGCCGTCCTGCTTTATCTGAACAAACTGCCAAGTCAACAGGTCGGACAATATTAAATCACGCGAATTCTGCGAAAGCGTGTCGGGCGAAACTATTTGCGGATTTGACACCCGTCCGTACTTGTCTATAGAAACACTAACTACGACTTGCTGCGACGGAGGTACAATTTTTTTCAGATGAAATTTGTATTTCATCGAAACAACGTGAAACCTTATTTCATCGGATATATCGTTTGCGTAGCGAAACCCCGAAACCAAAACGATACCTTCGGCATCTTGACCGTTTGCATCGTTCGAAATGTTAGTTTTTGCGGAAGCGGATTTTTCTTCCTTGATTCTGCCATCAACCTCAATTTTTGAATAATCAAACATTTTCGCGACAGGATTTGAGACCGCGCCGTGAAAAGCGTTTTGCGAAAACCGCACAAAAATAGTTATAGCAATTATGATTATCGCAATAACTACAATTACCGACGGTGAACGTTTAGGAATTTTTCCAAAAAAATTTTTCATATTTGGAAAATAATACATTCCAAAACCGGAAACGATAAAATATCCGCAAAATATAAATTTTTAAGATAACATAATCAAATAGAATAAGTTAAACATATAATATACTGAAAAATAAAAAATTACATTATCTTTTTAACTCTATACTAAAAGTAAGCCGCTGATTAATAAAAAGAAAAAACAGGTTTTTTTTTGTTTTTTTAAGTTTTTTATGGTTTTTTTATGAAAAATGATGTATATTATGAGGGCGGGGAATAATTGCGTTCCGCCGGTTTATAAAAAATGCGAGGTTTTTGTGTTTGATTTTGTGGTCGATGTTGATTTTGGTTATTATAGTTGCGACGTAGTTATCAACAAAGGGCGGTTTTCTCTGCCTACAATGTTTCGCTCGGCTGTCGATAGAGAGCAGGATTTTGTGATTTTCTGCGACAAGGCGAGCGGGACGTTAAGAATTACGACTGCGAAATTGTTTGAAATTTACAGGAAAAGCGAAATAAAAACATCGACAAGAAGTTCGTTTAACCCTCACAAATACGAACCAAAAGGCGACCCGCAATGGAGGGGCAATTTCTCTGCCGTCCAAATGTCCTTTTTGGGAAATCCCGAAAAAGTGATATTCAGCGGAATGGACTGGTTTATAGAAGTGAAAAAACCCGATATTAGTTTAGACGACAAAGACGAAATCAGGGAAGACATCGAAAACGCCGACGCGGCAATGTATGAACGTTTTTTGAAAAGCGATAAGGACGACGAAGAGAAAAAATGATAGACGCAAAAAAAATACATTTTCTGGGAATCGCCGGAAGCGGATGCGCAAATATGGCTATGTGGCTAAAATTACGCGGTTTCGACGTCTCGGGAAGCGACATTTGCCAATCGGATACGACGCAAAATCTGCAAAAAATGGGAATTTTTGTGCAAATCGGACATAATCCGCAAGAAAATATGGTTGGAAACAGCGATTTGGTCGTTTATAGCGCGGCGGTTAAAGAAGATAATCAGGAATTGCTCTTTGCAAGAAATGCCCAAAAAACTATTGTCAAACGTGCGAAAATGCTTGCTATGATGACGGAAAGCGCACAAAATCTGTTAGCGGTTTGCGGATGCGCCGGAAAAACAAGTACGGTGGGATTTTTATCGTCCGTATTTTGCGCCGCAAAAAAAGACCCGTCGGTTATTTTGGGCGGAGTTTTTACAGGAACTGAATCCGGAATGCGTGTCGGAGGCGACGATTACTTTTTGGCGGAAGCCGACGAATACGACAGGAGTTTTTTGGAAATGAAAAACGTTAAATCTGCCGTTTGCACGGGACTCGCCGCCGAACATCTCGACACGTACGGCTCTTTTGAAGGAGTAAAGAACGGATTTACGAAATTCCTAAACGAAAGTATGAGCAAAGACGACGCAACCGCTATCGTTTATACCGGCTCACAGGGCGCACGCGATATTTATCCGAAAATAAAGTGCAGAAAAATTTCTTACGGCTTTGATTGCGACGCCGACTACCGCGCAATTAACGACGAATATAAAAACGGTGTTTTGAGTTTCACCGCGTTGAAAAACTCAAAAGAATTAGGAAATATTTCGCTAAAACTAATAGGAAAACATAACGTTTTGAACGCTTTGGCTGCGGTAGCCGCCGGAATTGAAAGCGGGATTTCTTTTGAAGACGCAAAAAGAGGCGTTGAAGAATTTGACGGAATAAAAAGGCGGATGGAAAAAATTACGGAGATAAACGGAATAAAAATTTACTCGGATTACGCGCATCATCCGAGCAAAATTTCCGCCACGCTTTCCGCGTTCAGGCAAACTAATCCGGAACGCATAATAACGATTTTTCAGCCGCATACATACACGAGGGTAAGGGACTTCGCGCAGGACTTTGCGCGTTCGCTTGAAACAGACAGCGATTACGTCTTTTTGACGCCGATTTACGCCGCGCGTGAAAACCCTATCGACGGAATTAGCGAAAAGAGCATCGCGAAGTTCTTTGAGAAAAACAACTATGAAATAACGACGAAAGAAGACGTCGCAAAAGAGTACAAAAAGATAGCAAAAAAAGGCGACGTTGTGATATTTATGAGCGCGGGCGATTTGGATTTGGAAATTAAACAATTTGTAAAGGAGGTTGGATAGTGCCTACTACTAAAAGAATCGGGGCAAAAACAAGAAGAATTATGCTCGAAAGAAAGAAAAACAGAGGGAAATTACTAAACCATATGTTTGTTTTCGCTTGCGTTTGCGCCGGATTGATTTTCGCATATTACGCCGTATATCCAGAAGTCGTACAAAAAGTCAAGGAATACGCGGCTATAAACACCTATCGCATAAGCGGAATGGAAAATCTCGATTCCGCAGAAGTAATCGCTTGCGTAGGAATAGACGAATCGTCGAATTTTTTCAACGTTTCGACACGTTCTATCGAAAAACTGATAGAAAAAATCGAGGGAATAGAAAAAGTGAAAGTAATCAAAACGCCGTTGTCAAACGCGCTTGAAATAAAAATAACGCAAAGAACGCCAAATTATTTAGTTAATCTGGAAAACGAACTGTATTGGGCTGACGCAAACGGCATTTTGTGGAAAAATCCGAAATTAGCCGCAAACGGCGATTTTTGCTTGGTAGTCGGATTGAAATCCGACAAAGACAGCGCAAATACGTCAAAGAAAAAGATTGTAAAAAGCGATTTTGAATTATTAGAAAAAACTTATTCGATAATAAGAGGTAAAGGCAAAAACGCAAATAACATAAAAGCGATTTCTTTCAAGGAAAACAATATCGTAGAATTTGCGTCAAGCGACATTTCCGTGCCGATACGGCTAAATTCTACGCTGAAATACGGAACGGAAGACCTTGTGAAATTTGAAAATATCCTGCGAAAAGACGGAAAATCGCCGTCGCTTTATATGGATGTATATGAAAACGCTATTTTCGCAAAATAAAGAAAGGAGGAAATTGTGGAAAAAATAATAGTCGCAATCGACATCGGTTCGCAAAGTGTGAAAACTGCAATTGCACTTGAAGAAGAAGGAACGCTCCACATTTTAGGATTAGGCGTAAGCCAAACTAAAGGATTTGTTAACGGAAACGTAAAAAATATGGAAAAATTAAGAGAAAGCATAGACGCATCCGTGAGAGAAGCGGAAAGAATTTGCGACGCGGATATAGACACCGCACGTATGCCGATATATTATTCCGTTTCCGGCAACAAAGTGAGCGGAGACAACAGGGAAACCGATATGAAATTTTTACGAAACGCCGACTCCGCCACACAGCAGGGAAGCGTAACTAACGAAGATATTATGTGGCTAAATAAATCTTTAGAAACTTCTCCCCTGCCAAGCGGCAGAAAAATGCTTTGTTTGCACGTACAATGCTATCAAGTGGACGATAACGGCGGAATAGAAAGCCCAATCGGTCTGAACGGACAGGAAATTAAAGCCGCAGGACACATAGTCAGCGACTTGCAGAGCCATATAACCGACTTGGAAAACGCGATTAAACTAACTTTTTTTGATGTCATAGACAATATAACTTCGGACGATATAAAATTGGTTCCGGTTTATTCGGGCTTCGCGTCTTCTTTGGCTGTTTTGACGGAAGAACAAAAAGAAACGGGAGTCGCTCTCCTTGATATAGGCGATACTTGCAGCGATTTGTCGGTTTTTGGGCATAAATATCCGATTTTAACATGGGTAAAAGAAAACGCAGGTTCAACCGTGACAAGAGAAATTAAAACTCTTTTGCAAATTTCCGGCGCGGACGCAGAAAAAATAAAAAAAGAATACGCTTGCGCAAATCCAAAAAAAGCAAACTCGAAAGAAACTATCGAAGTGGCATCGCACATCGGCGGAAGCGGACTTTTGAAATTGGAAACTTTAGCGTCCTGGGTATATTCTCCGACAAAGGACTTATTTGATAACGTAAAAAACGTTCTTGAATGCAAATTCGATAACACGACTTACAAGGATATTATTTCGCAAAACGGAATAATTCTTACGGGTGGCGGCGCAAATCTTAACGAAATATCTTCCGTAGCGATGGAAGTTATGGAAATTTACGCAAACGTCGGAAAACCCAACGCGGTTAAAATAGAAGAGTTTCCGCAGATGAACGAAGACCCGTCTTTTTCGACTTTAGTAGGGTTGTGCATTTACGGATTGAGACAGTTCGATGAAACAAAAATGGGGAAAGGAAAAAGAAAAACGATAAGTTTCAAAGTAAATAACCAGAAAAAACAAAACAATGGGGTAAAAAAAGTTTTTGGCGATATGTTGGATGCGGTAAAAAGGATTCAGATTTCATAATAATGGAGGGTTGTATGGGCGTGGATTTTTCACGTATGGATATCGAGCCGGCGCTCGATGACGACAAAGCGCATAAATGCGCACAAAGCGATTACGAAAAAGTCGCTGTTGAGGAAGAATGGGAAGACGATTTTGAAAAAAGCAATTTCATCGCTCCCGATGTAAATACCGTAATCGTTTCCGTAGGCAACGCCGGCGGGAATATTATTAAGTATATGGGGACAAGCGAGGTGTGCAGAAACGTGAAGTATGTAATGACCGACACGGATTACGCCGCTTTGAACACCAAAAAAATGCCTAACTGCAAAAGAATACTTTTGGGGGAAAAGACCTGCAAAGGTTTTGGCGCGGGAATGCATCCGGAAGTCGCGGAAGCGGCGGCTCTTGAAACGGAAGATAAAATTCGTGCCGCTCTCAAAGGTGTAAAACTTACGCTTTTAATATCCGGCGAAGGAGGCGGAACGGGAACCGGTGCGGCACCTGTAATTGCCAGAATCGCAAAAGAAGAAGGGTCGATAGTCATCGCAATGGTCACAAAGCCGTTTAGGTTTGAAGGCAAGGTAGTTATGAACCGCGCCATAAACGGAATTAACAATCTGAAAAAAGAAGTTGACGCCATAGAAGTCATCGACAACCAAAAGGTGCATTTTGTCGCGGAAGAAAACATTCCCGCAATCGCCAAGTTTAGAAAGATAGACGAGTTCCACGGCAACATGGTCGCCGGTTTCATAAACGTCATAAAAGATACATCGACGATAAATCTCGACTTCAACGACGTTAAAATGATGCTGGAAGAATGCAAAGGAAATATGTTTATCGGAGTCGGCGAGGCATCCTATAACATAGCCGGTCAAAACGAAGAATGGGATTACGGCGAAAAAGCAATGATGGATGCCGTCGAGCGCGCTATTTCCTGCCCTTTGATAGACGGAGTTAATTTGTCTAACGCAAAAGGCATAATCGCTCTTTACAGAATCGGTGAAGACATTTCTTTGGAGGTTTTGGAAAAAGCGCAGGAAAAAGTAAACGCCGCCACAGACGAAGAAAACGCAAACATCATCTACGGCGTAAATTTCGACAAAAATATGAACGGAAAAGTCGAGGTATTATTGGTAATAGCCGGTCTCAACGACAACATCGAAGACGATTCCATTACCGAATCCATTTCAAATACGCCAAATTGGAGCAAGAACGTAAAACCTATGGATATGTTTGACGAAGCGAAAGTGAAAGAAGAAGAAGAAAAGGAAGAAGAAGAAAAACCCATTATTCGTCTCATAAATACCAGAAGTATGAAAGACATTTATGAGAGCGAAGTGGAAAAAGCGTCTCCGTCTGTAAACGCGAAAATAGAACGAAACGTAATGCCCGAAAACAAAAAATCAAACAGCATTTACGGCTTCGGTAACGACAAAAAGAACGATAAAGAAGAAGGAAAAAGCAATATTCCGTCGATTCACGGATTTACCGAAATTCCTTCTTTTTTGCGCAGACAGTGTCAATGACGAAATAATAAAATTCCGCGAAAAGTGTGTATAATTTATGCACTTTTTTGCGGAATTTTATTTGTTTTTTATTGCGATACTATAAAAAAAGAGAAAATTTATGAAAATTTTGGGCATAGACCCCGGCTCTATCGCTTTGGGATTCGGTGTCATTCAAATAAATAATTCAAAAATTATTCCCGTAGAATACGGCGTGATACACGTAAACAAAAAAGACGCTCTCCCCTATCGTTTATGTAATATTTACGACGAAATAAATAGTATCATTCAAAAAAATATTCCCGATTTAATTTGTATAGAATCCACTTTTTTGGGGAAAAACGCCGCTACCGCGTCGGTTTTGGGGCATGCGCGCGGAGTCGTACTTCTTGCCGTAGGGAAAAGCGGAATAAAATTTATGGAATTTGCGCCGACAGAAATAAAAAAAGCGATTACCGGAAACGGCGCGGCACAAAAAGAACAGGTTGAGTATATGGTTCGAACAATTTTAGCGCTCCCACAAGACAAAATGCGCAACGACGCTTTCGACGCTCTCGCCTGCGCCGTATGCGGTTGGAATCATCATAATTTTTATTCTAAAATCTAACAAATTCCTCTAAAAAATTGTTTTTTTGCAAATTGTTCAACAACATACACTTAATTTCACAAAGTTGTAAAATTTTTAGCGCTAACAAATTTTTTTCCCTTTTTGCCGTGATAATTTAATTATTTTACCTATGGATTTTAATTCTGTTATCGTTTCCGCAAGTTCACAACATCCGGGAGGTAGAGTCAAGTGGTTTCGACGGTTGCAACATTCGGTTATCTTGAAAACGAAGAAAGTTCTTTGGCTCATGTCTGGAGCGAAATTCTTTCGTCCGCGATAAAAGACGCGGAAAATAAGGACTGGTTTTCGGCGACGATAGGGCGCACCGGTCTTTTGAGAATTAACGGCGAAGAGGCGGTGTTGTCCGTCCCGAGCGAGTTTCACGGCGGATTTATAGAAAAGGACGCTCCGCTGCTGCTTGAAAGTTTGCGCAAGAAGTACCCGCATATAACCAAAATTTCGTTTGAAATCGTCATTGAAGAAGAGGCGAAAAAAGAGCGGGAGCAGCTGGAAAAAGCGTCGGAAAAAGAACCTATCCGTGAAATTTCAAAGCCCGCGCCCGCACAGGAGAAATCGGCTATGAGCGGCACCTTTTACGAATACTACACGTTTGATTCTTTTGTGGTGTGCGATACCAACCGAAAAGCGTTCGATTTGTCTATCGCCGTGGCTGAAACGCCCGAAGCTTCGCCGTGCAGGATTCTGGCTATTTACGGAAAAAGCGGAATAGGCAAGACGCATTTGCTTCAAGCGATAGGTCAGTTTGCGTTCCAAGAGAAAACGGCGAAAAACATAATCTATATGGGTGCGCTCGACTTTGTTTCGCAATATGTAAACTGGGTTAAAGAGAAGCGCGACCTGACGGAGTTTTACAGCCGGTTCGGAGACGTCGATATGCTTTTGATTGACGACGTGCATCTGTTCCGCGGGGCTGCGTCGCAAAGGGCGTTCTTTGATATTTTGACTTATCTTTACGACGGCGACCGCCAGATAGTCGTTACTTCCGATTGTGCGCCTAACGACATCCCGGATATGTTTGAAGGTTTGAAGATGCGCTTAAACAACGGGGTCGCCGCGGAGATCATTGCTCCGTCGCAAAAGGACAGAATCGAGATAATAAAGAAAAAACTGTGCGGGGAAGTCCAGCTGTCTATGGACGCGCTGTCGTATATCGCCGAGATTTCGGCGGCGAACATCCGCGAACTGGAAGGACTTTACAACCGCGTAGTAGCCGCTTCGGTTTTCTGCAACGCCGATTTGGATATAGATTCCGTCAGGGCGATTCTCAGCGATTATATGAAAGATACAAGGCGCATCACCGCTGAAATCATAGTCGACAGGGTTTGTCAGTACTTTGAAATCACGGCGCGGGATATTCGTTCTTCGTCGCGCAAAAGGGAAGTCGCCTATCCGCGCTCGATAGCGATGTATTTGATGCGGGCGGTCACCGGGAATTCGGAGCAGGTTGTCGGAAGCATCCTCGGACGCGACCATTCTACCGTGTGCATTACCTGTAAAAACATTGCCGAAAACCTGAAAACGGACAAAAAACTTGAAGCGGACATAAATTTTATCACCGCCATAATCACGGGACAAAAATGAGAGATGTTGAGCGGAAAGAAATTATCCGATTATTTTGAAAACGCCGACGTAAAATTTGTAAAATCCGCACGATTCCTGTCGCAGTGTCCTCAAAACGACGCGTCGGAGTTTGTGCTTCTTGGACGTTCCAACGTCGGGAAGTCGTCGTTTATCAATTTAATTTTCGGGGACAAAGCGCTCGCCAAGGTTTCGCAAACGCCCGGTAAGACGCAGCTTATGAATTTCTTCTCGCTGAACGAAAACCTGTGTTTTGTCGATTTGCCGGGATACGGTTATGCGAAAACATCAAAGACGCAGCGGGCGAGTTTGTCCGAAATCATAATAGATTATTGTAAGAATCGTGAGAATTTGTCGGGAATAATCTGGCTCTTGGATTATAGACGCGAGAACGGAACTGACGCCGACAGGGAAGCGGCGGTTTTTTTGTCCGCTCTGCAAGTTCCCATATTCGTCGTTCTTACGAAAAGCGATAAATTGACTAAAAACCAGAAGGCGAAAAGTATGAAATCCATAAAGCGGATTTATCAGATTCCGGACGCGGTTCCGCTTATCGCGACAAGCGTGATAGACGTGGAAAGCAGATGGGATTTTTGGGAGTCGTTTGCAAAATGGGTAAAATAAGAAAAAACGCTAATTTTTTAATCATAATCCTGATTCTTTCTCAAAACTTCTATCGCTTTTTCCAAGCCGACGCTTCTTGAACCTTTGAACAAAACGGTATCGTTTTTTTGGGATATTTCCAAAACTATTTTTCCGGCGGTTTCGCTGTCTTCGGCTATAAAAACATTTTCTTTTTCAAGTCCTGCCAAAAGCGCCGCGTCGGCTATTGTTTTTGCACACTTTCCGACTGTGATTAGTTTGTCTATTTTATAATTTATGAGCGACTTACCGAGTTCTTTGTGAAGTTTTGCTTCATATTCGCCCAACTCGCCCATAGTTCCCAAAACCGCTATTCTTTTTGCCGGTGCGGGAATGTCGTTAAACATTTTCAGCGACGTTTGCATAGAACTCGGATTCGCGTTGTAGCAGTCGGCGATAATTTTACGTCCTAAAATAATTTCAATTTCGCCGCGCATATTTGCGGGTTTTAATTCTTTGACCGCTTTTTGAACGGTTTGCCTGCTAATTCCCATAGAAAGCGACAAATAAATCGCGGGCAAAACGCTGTAAATCGCGTGGATCCCCGGCATCGAAAGTTCGTATTTATTTTTGTTGTACTCAAACGAATAACAGCCGTTTTCGTTGCAGGCGGCGTTTTCGGCGCGAATTTGATTACCTTCGCCCAAGCCAAAATAAAACGCGGGGATTCGGTCGATTTCGTTTTGTTTTACGCTCATTTCGTCGTCGCCGTTTAGCAACAAAATCCCGTCGTGCATCGAAATCGCCCGCGCCAATTCAAATTTCGCTTCGGCGGTTTTTTCAATACTTCCGAACAAACCGACGTGCGCGTAGCCGATATTTGTTATAATACCCATATCCGGTTCTATTATCTGCGTCAAATCGGCTATTTCGCCCGCGTGATTTGCGCCGATTTCAAAAATAGCGGCTTCTTCGTCGCCTTTCAGCGACAAAATCGACAGCGGCACTCCTATGTGATTATTAAAATTTCCTTTCGTGCCGCCGATTTTCAGCCCTTTTCCAAGCAATTCTTTAAGCATGTTAGTCGTACTTGTTTTTCCGTTTGAACCGGTTATGGCTATCACCGGAATACCCAAAATTCTGCGGTATTTTCTCGCCGCTTTTTGAATCGCTAAAAGAGTGTTTTCAACGGCAAGAAAATTATAATTGTCATAATTATTACGATTTTCGTCATACCATTTTTTTTCGACGATTGCGGCGGACGCTCCGTTTTCAAAAGCGGATTTTACATAGTCGTGTCCGTCTTGATTTTCGCCTTTAAGCGCGACAAAAACATCGCCTTTTTGCAGTTTTCTGCTGTCCATCCAAATATCGCCAAATTCAATAATTCCTGCTTCTTGGCTGATTTCTATATCCATCCATTTTGCCAAATTCCAAAGCGATTTTCTTTTTTGATTATTGCTTTTGTAACATCCGCACCCGCAGTTTTCGCCGTGAATATCTTTACTCATTTGTATTTATTCTTCCTTAAAACATCAGTCCGCTGCCGGTATTCTTTTGGGTCGGCGTAGTGCCGAAATAATCCAAAACGTTTGAAGTGTCGCGCTTGGACTGGGTCGTGTGAACGCTACATTCTTCGGGCAACCGTCCGCTCAAAAATAGTTCGGCATAAGGATTTGGACAGTATTTGTTGGCAGTTCCGTGAGAAACCGGACAAATTTCCGCCCGCTGCAAGCCGCCGGCACTGCCGAAAGTGAAATTTTCTTCGGGTAAATTGCGGTGCAACGACTTCATTGTGGGGGTCCAAATCGGAATCGCGCCGCGAGAACCGGTAATTCCAAGCCCCATAGGCATTCCTCTATCCGTTCCTACCCAAACCCCGCAGGCGATTTGAGGAGTATAGCCCACAAACCATGCGTCGGTATAATTGTTTGTCGTTCCGGTTTTCCCGGCGGCGGGGCGCAAAAATCCGCCTTCGCTGCGTATGCTCGCCGCAGTACCGCGCAAAACCACATCCTGCATTAAACTCGTCATAAGTTCGGCTAACGCCGGCTCAATTACCTGATTTGTTTTCACTTCGTTTTCAAATATTATTTTTCTGTTTCTGTCTAAGACCCTTTCGACGAAATACGGTTCAGGCATTACTCCGTGGTTGGCGAAAGCGCAATAAGCCCGCGTCATTTCCAAATTTGTCACCTCGCAGGTTCCCATCGCCAGCGCGATAACGGGATATATTCTATTCTTAAATCCCATTTTTCTGGCAACTTCGACGACTTTTTCGGGTCCTACCGCCTGAATAACCTGTACGGCGATTAAATTCACCGACTTTCTAAGCGCCGCCCGAATCGTCATTTCTCCGTAAAATTCACGGTCGTGATTTTCCGGACGCCAAGTATCTCCGCGCGCTTCGTCGATAACCGTAACGGGTCTGTCAACGACGACGCTTGCTGGCGTAAAACCGTTGGTCATCGCCGCCGCATAAACGAAAGGTTTAAACGATGAACCCGGTTGACGGATTCCTTGCAACGCCCTGTTAAATCTTGATTTGGAAAAATCGCGTCCGCCTATCATTACCCTGACCGCGCCGGTATTTACGTCCATAGCCAAAACGCTCGCTTCCAATCGGCGAAGTTTTATGGAATCGGGAAGATTTTTGAAAACGTCTTCGTTTGCCGTGTAAAGAGCGGAGAAATTATCCATCATTTCGCTTCTTGTTACGCCGATTAACTTATACGCCGCCGCTTTGTCTACAAAATAGCGGTTTTGCGCCTTTTGCAGTTGGACAAGATGGTCTTGCATAGCCGCCTCAGCCGCTAACTGCGCAAGCGGGTCTATTGTCGTGTAAATCGAAAGCCCGCCGTTGTAAAGTGTGTTCGTTCCAAATTTTTTCTCTAATTCTTTGCGAATCTGCTCGACAAAATACGACGCTCGTTCGGTTTTGCTTACAAACGGATTCGACGGTATTTCAAGCGCGTCGGTCGTTTCAAATTCTTCCTGCGAAATAAATCCGGCGCGCTGCATTCCGCGTAAAACGGAACGACGGCGGACGGTGATTCTTTCCGAGTTTTTTTCTATGTCGGGACGATAATATTCGGGAAGTTGTATTACGCCCGCCAAAACAGCCGCCTCGTTAAGGTTAAGTTCCCAGACGTTTTTGCTGAAATAGCGCTGCGCCGCCGCCGAAACGCCGTAACTTCCGCTTCCCAAATATATAGTGTTCAAATATAATTCTATGATTTCCTCTTTGGTATAATATTTTTCCACTTGAATCGCGGTTAAAATTTCGCGGACTTTTCGTGAAAGCGTCTTTTTTCGCGTAAAATAAACGTTTCTGACTAATTGCTGCGTCAAAGTCGATGCCCCTTGGTCGTATTCGCGACTTACTACGTTTTGCGCCATTGCGCCGAGAATTCGTATCAAATCCACGCCCCAATGCGAATAAAATCTTTTGTCTTCTATTGATATGACCGCGTTTACAAGTACGTCGGGAATGCTGTCCAACGGAACCCAAAACCTACGCTCTACGCTAAATTCGTGAATAAGCGACCCGTCGGAAGCATATACTTTACTAACAAGCGACGGCTGAATATCGGCTAATTCCTGCGGTTCTGGAAGAGTTTCGTACGCTTTTTTCATAAATATCACGAAAAAAGAGACAACAAAAGCCGCAAAAAAACAGATTACTACGAGCGCGATTAACGCAATCGACGTTATATTTATCTGTTTTTTATCCTGCGTTTCTTCCATTTGTCAAACCTTATATGTAAATATTCTTTCGCAAAATTTTTCAGTAAAAATAATATATGCCGAAAACAAAAAGCGGGACGAATTTTCTCGAAAATTATTTCACTAATTCAATAAACAAAAATTTACCGACCGCCGCGAAACAGAGAATCTACTCTTGATTTAGTAGGCGAATAATCGGTTTTTGTTTGCGTTGGCAAATTGTATATTTATACTATTAAATTTTAATATAAAGGAAATTTATGGCTCCCGAAACCGATAAACCTGATTTATTTGTATTTTTTCTGTCAAAAATAAACATAAAAGTTGTTTTTTTTATTATGATTTTTTTCGGACCGTTTTTTTATGTCTCGGCAGATAGATTGCCTTATTTCCCGTCGTCGTATGTAATAATAGGACAGTTTGTCAGATTTTTTTTGATTTTCTTTATTATTATTAGTTTTGCGATTATGACTTTTGTTAAAAGAGATTTCCGTATCCATATAAATAAACCTGTCGTAGCAATAAGTTTCTACATTGCCGCTTGTTTATTAAGCGTTTTTTTTAATTTTGACGAATGGAAATTAAATGGGTTAAAACAATTTGTTTTTATTTCTTGCAATTTTATTGTATTTCTGATAATGTTATATACTCTTAAAGATACCGACCACAAATTATTGATTTATGCAATGACATGCCTGATATTTTTTAATTGTATATTATCATACGTTGATTTTGTTATTAAATTCAGCAATAACTATATCGGCAAGGACTCAGGTTTTTTCGGCGACAGAATTTATTACGGGCGTTTAGGAGTTATCATAAGTACGTATTTAATAATAATGCTGTTTAATGCAAAAACAACCGTAGAAAAATTGTTGCTTATTACGGGGATATTATTTTTGTTTGTTAACATATCGCTGTTATTACAAAGAGGTATATATATGGCATACTTTTTCACGATTACGGCAATAATTCTGGGAACAAAAAACAAAAAAATAATAATAATCGGAGCATTGTTGGTCTGTGTTATAGGAGTACTTTTCGGATATATGGTTGTGAAACGGGTTAAATCGCAAAAAATGAATGTAGTAAATATGAGCGATGCCGGAAGGGTATCTTCCATATATGCAGGAATTAACATGTGGAAAACGTATCCAATTTTCGGAGTTGGGTTTGGTACAGCGGCTTTCAGAATGAGAAAATATGAAAATATTCATATTATGGGCATAAACAATCAAGTATTCGGCATTCACAATAGTTACGTTATGCGATTGGCAGAAACCGGAATTGCCGGTTTTATATCGTTCGGCATTTTCAATATAATGCTTTTGTCAAAATTAGTGCGTAGATTTAAGGGAAAGAAAAACATTGTTAAAGAATGTCCTTATGAGTTTTTTTATACATTATCATTTTGTGTCTATTTTATTACCGGAATGTTATATCCGATAAACGATAGAGAAGGATATTATTGGTATCTGTCGGCTGGTGCCATAATTTTACTTCGAGACGTCGGTAATTTAGATACGTAAACTGATTTTTTAGGTGTAGTGATAATTTACACGTGCTTCATTTATTGATGATTATTTTCTTCAAAGCGTCGACGCTCAAATCTCTTTTCCTGAAAAGTTTTCTCAAAAAGGCGTTGCTCGTAATTTTCCTGTGGATGAGAAATAAAGACGATTTCGGCAGCCAGTTGCCTTCGCAGCAATGAACGGCATAAGATTTTTTTGTCGCTCTTCCTTTCTCGTTGGGAAAATACTCCGACGGAAACACAATCATATTTTTACCGAAACGTTGAATCTCCTGACAATCGTACTTAAATCCGTGTTTTCTAGCTATTGAAGCGCAAATATCCGGTCCTATTCCTATTGAAAAATTGTCTCTAAACGTTCCGTCGGGCAACTTAAAATGATGATTTTGATACCAGTTCAAACAATCTCCTATAAATTCGTTTTTAGCCGCCGCTCCCATAACGGCTATTTGGAAACCGTAATTATTGGATTCGATTTTAATTTCCTTTTCTTTGGGCAATTCGTCATAAGCCCGGCTAACCATATTCTCAAGAGGCGACCTGACGACGTTTTCCAGCGAACTGAAAAAATCGTAATTCAAGAAATCGTCAAATCTTTTTCCGACCAAAACGTCCGAATCCAAATAAATCCCGCCTTCGTCGTAAAGAGCGTAAAGCCGGATATAATCGGCGGCGAACGCCCATTTTCTTACTTCGCACGCCTCTCTTACAAACGCCGCCGAATTTATATCGAAACGGTTTTTATCCCATAAAATTATTTCGTAATCCGGCATAACTTCACGCCACGACTGAATACATTTTTCTACCAGCGGCGGAAATTTTTCTCCGCTTAACCAGCAATAATGAATTTTTTTGGGTATCATATCGATTTATCCCCGCTAATTTTTGAACATAAAATACTTAATGCCGGTAAACATAAAGTATTTTTGATAAAAAAGGAGCTTTTGTGGGCATACCGGTTTTCTTTTCGTCAAACGATAACTATATTCCGTACGTTTCCGTAATGATGCAGTCGATTATGGAAAACGCCCAAGAAGGACGCAAATACGAATTTTATGTATTACACACGGATATAAAAAACGAAACTATGGAAAAACTGCAAAAACAGGTAAGCGCGTATTCCGATTTCTCTCTGAATTTCGTAGATATGTCGCCGCACGTTAAAGATTACAATTTTTTCATATCGCGCCACGTTACCGCAGAAACATATTTTCGGCTTTTTATTCCGTATATCTTCTCGGATATGGAAAAAATACTTTACTTGGACGGCGATATGGTTTGTTTGACCGACGTTGCGCAATTGTTCGACACCGATATTTCCGATTATCTTGCGGCGGGCGTAAGCGACCCCGCACTGCCTTTGTATTATACGCCTAAACGCAAAAGAGACCCCATACTCGCCGATATATGCGAAGTGCTTTTAAGTATGGAAAATCCCGAGAATTACATAAACGCCGGTACGCTTTTGCTTAATTGCCGAAAATTCAGAGAAACATATACGCTGAAACACGTAACCGACACGATATTTTCGCGCAAATGGAAAGTACACGACCAAGACGTAATAAACGTTCTGGCAAAAGACAAAACGCTTATCGTAGATAAGAGTTGGAATTGTTATATACCGTTTGTGGATGTAAAATATTTGCCGCAAAAGTATTTGGCGCAACATTTGCAAGCGCAAAAAAATCCGAAAATTCTTCATTACAAGCCGTATTCTGTTTGGTATCATATTCCGTATTTTTACGAATTCTGGAAATATGCGACAAGAACGCCTTTCTGTGACGAAATCGTAGCGAGAATGAACAAAAACGAAACGGCTTTCGACAGAGAACTTTGCGACAGGGTTTGTCACACCATACGAACGAGAACCGGATTTGGCGGCGCCGCGCTGCTAAAAGCGGTTATGGCGTTTCTTACCAGAAAACCCCGTAAAAAAGGATAAGTAAAATCTTGAATAAAGCGGTGATACGAAACGTTGCGGTAAATATTTCCGTCCAAGCGGTGACCGCGGTCGCAGGATTCATTTTACCGCCGCTTATCGTCGCCGCTTACGGCTCGACGCTAAACGGAATGGTCGCCTCTATCGGACAGTTTATGGCATACCTGTCTATTGTTGAAGCCGGGATACTTTCGGTGAGTATAGCCGCGTTGTCGAAGCCGCTGTACGACGACGATAAGGACAAAATAAATTCGGTTATTTCGGCGACGCAGGATTTTTATTCCAAAGCCGGATGTGTTTTTGTCGGTATGACTTTGACGCTAGCTCTAATTTACCCCAATATCGTGGAAGGAGTCGACAAACTTACCGCCGGACTCATGGTGCTTATTATAGGTACGATAGGAATTTCCGAGTTTTTCATAGTGGGGAAATACCGCGTATTGCTTATCGCCGACAGAAAATATTACGTTCTCGGCATCGTCCGAATAATCGCCGTAATATTAAACACGTTGGTCACCGTATTCTTAATTAAAACCGGCAGTTCCCTGTTGCTCGTGAAATTCGTTTCGGTGTCGGTTTATATATTCGTCTATGCGGCTATTTTAATTTACGTAAAAAAACGCTACGACTTCATAAATCCCAAAGCAAAATTTGAAAAAAATACGCTTGAACAGAAGTGGGATATGATGTACCACAAAGCCGCGGGGATGATTTTAGATACGTCTCCCATAATTTTGCTGACAATATTCCGCCCGCTTTATGAAGTCAGCGTTTATTCGATTTACGCGATGATATTTTTGGCGGTAGGTCTGTTAATAGACACGCTTCTGGACGGAATGCAGGGATTTTTCGGCAGATTTCTGGCTGAGAACAATCCGACCAAACTGAAAAGGTTTTACGCAAAATACGAAACCATATATTTCTCGACGGTAGGGATAGGTTACACCTGTGCTTTACTCCTTACAATCCCGTTTATGCGAATATACGCAAAAAATATGACCGACGCAAACTATATTCAGCCGTCGCTCGCCGCGCTGTTCGTCGTTGTCGGCGTGATAAACAGAACGCGTATGCCGGCTAGCGCCATGCTTATGGCGGCGGGGCATTTCAAGCAAACGAAATGGCGCGCCGTCGCCGAAGCGCTTATAAGTATCGCCGCAAGCATATTCTTTATCGTCAATTTCGGGTTTGTCGGAGTCCTGCTCGGAACGATTTGCTCTCTGGCGTACCGTGCGCCCGACATAATTATTTATTCTTCACGCCACATCGTCCATAACAATCCGCTGACGACTCTGGCAAAAATTATCGTTTTGGGCGTCTGGTTTTGCGCGGGATATTTAATCCTGTCGAAATTTGTTATCTCAAACATCGACAATTATCTGGATTTCGCTAAAAACGCGATAATTTCCGCGGCGTTTCTGGCGGTTCCGGCGGGAATTTATTTGCTTTTTTTACCCAAATTTAGTAAATGAAAATAATATGTTCAAAACAATCGCAAAAGTAAAATCTAACTTGTTTCTTTCGGCAAATAATATTTTTTATCGCGTTTGTTTTAACGCAAAAATTTCGGGAGGGTTTTATGCTCAAAAAAATTTTGTTCGTCTGCGCCGCTTTTGGCGCATCGACATTGGTTTTCGCCGCTCCTTCTGCGGCGAATTTGGAAGTTTCATCACAAAAAGCGATTGGACAGGCAAAAGGGCTTGTAAGCGAAAAAGAAACGTTAAAAAAAGAAGCGGCTCAAAACGCGCTTAAAAACAAAGCGGACATTTTGGTCGAAAGCGAATTTTTTTATGAAGAAGAAGGCGATTCACTAAAAGTAACGGCGATTGGATATGCGGCAAAACATTTAATTCCAGCAGAAAAAACAAAAGAAACGAACGATATTTCGCTGTCCGAAAGCGATTCGCCGCAGCCGCAGTATCAGTCGGGATTATACGTTTCGGCTAAAACTCAAATGTCTTTCCCCTGGTCGCCTGTCGGCGGAAACGTTCAAGTCGGCTGGTTTTTGGGCAGATTGTTTTTCGCCGCGGATTTTGGAGCCGGAGCCGCAAGCAACGATTACTGGGATAGCGACTATTACAACGAACGAATTGATACCACCACTTATAATTATTATTGCGGCGGACTTTCTTTCGGCGGACGAATTCAGCCCAACGAAATTTTTCAGATAATTTTGGGCGCGACTTTCGGCGTTCATACAAAATTTGAGATGGAAAGCGTCGAAGATTACAGAAGTTATTACTACTCGCTTACAAGAAAATTCGTTTTGGCGCAGGGACCTATGATAAAGTTTCTTTTCGGAGCGAAAAAATTTTGGTTTGAAATTTCCAACGACGTGGTTTTCGGATATTCATACGGCGCATACAACATAAAAGCGGGCGTAACTTACGCGCCGACAAGAAAATAACAAAAGGTTTTTTGAGAAAAATCAAACGGAGAAACGATGAATATTGCAAACTTGGGCGCGACGCTTAACGATAACAAAATAATAAATACTTTCGCAAAACAGCGGGAATTGCTTATCGTCGCAGCGGTGGTTTTCGTCATCGTTCTTATCGTTATCCCGCTTCCGACCATATTTATGGATTTGCTTTTGGCTACCAATATAGCCCTTGCGCTTATGATATTGCTTATTTCGATGTATAACCGCCGTCCGCTCGATTTTTCGGTATTTCCCGCGCTTTTGCTCGCGGTGACGATGTTTCGGCTTTCGCTTAACGTGGCGACGACGCGTCTTATTTTGTCGAAAGGATACGCCGGAGAAGTCATAAACGTATTCGGCAATTTTGTTACCGGCGGAAATATGGTCGTTGGTTTCATAATATTCGTAATTATAGTTTTAATAAACTTTTTGGTAATAACAAAAGGCGCTGGAAGAATCGCCGAAGTCGCGGCAAGATTTACTCTGGATGCCATGCCCGGAAAACAAATGGCTATCGACGCGGATTTGAACGCCGGACTTATCACGGAAGACGTAGCCAAGCAGCGCAGAAACGACGTTTCGCGAGAAGCGGATTTTTACGGCGCTATGGACGGTGCGTCAAAATTTGTAAAAGGCGATGCCATAGCGGGAATTTTAATAACGATAATAAATATTATCGGCGGATTTATCATCGGAATGACGCAAATGGGGCTTACGTTTCAGGAATCGCTGTCAAAATTTACCACCCTTACGGTCGGCGATGGCTTGGTTTCGCAAATGCCGGCGCTTATGATTTCGGTAGGAACGGGTATTTTGGTAAGCCGTGCGGGAAGTCAGGACAGTTTGGGCGGCGAAATTTCTTCGCAGTTGTTTTCTAATTTCAGGGCGCTGTTCGTCGCAAGCGCGACTATGCTTTTTTTGGGATTTACTCCGGGGCTTCCTACGCATCTGTTCGCGTTTATCGCCTTGTTTTTGGGCGGAATAGGATTTATGGTCTGGCATTCCAACAAAGTCAAGGAAGAAGAAGAGTCGCTCGCCCAGAAAGCGGCTACCGCAAAGACCAATCTCGCCACGGACACGGAAGAAAAAGTGGAAGATTATTTGGTAGTCGATCCGTTGGAATTGGAAATCGGATACGCGCTTATTCCGCTTGTGGACGTTTCGCAAGGCGGCGACTTGCTCGACAGAATAAAGCAAATCCGCAACCAGTTGGCGTCGCAGTTGGGGGTAATAATTCCGCCCGTGCGAATTCGCGACAATATGCAGTTGGAGCCGAATCAATATATAATAAAAATAAGAACCGTCAAAGTCGCAAGCGGCGAATTGATGAGCGGAAGTTATCTTGCAATGAATCCGACGGGGAATTTGGAAACCATTCGCGGAATACAAACTATCGAGCCGGCGTTCGGACTTCCGGCGGTATGGATTACCGAAAGCCAAAAGGATTTTGCCGAAATGTCGGGCTATACGGTGGTGGAACTTCCGGCGG
>Ga0268262_10002236_pt1 | contig 22706 bp, 25 predicted proteins | sample TergutNc150P3_FD_190354 | JGI IMG/M metagenome (GOLD analysis project Ga0268262, IMG submission 190354) | Nasutitermes corniger P3 segment gut microbial community from laboratory colony in Florida, USA - Nc150 P3 (SPAdes) (version 2) | ecosystem: Host-associated > Arthropoda: Insects >...
CAAAAGAAGCGACCATGCTGACAGGCGACCTTAATATAGTAGAAATCGAATGGATCATTCAATACCGCATTACAGACTCAAAAGCGTGGGTTTTTAATGTTATGGAACGGGAGCGCACAATAAGCGATGTTTCGCGCTCCGTTATCAATATGCTGGTCGGCGACCGCGCTATAATGGACATAATGAGCCCCGAACGAAGCGCAATTGAGGTTGCCGGAACCGACTTAATGAACGAAACTTTCAGAAGCTACGGTTTGGGAATTTACGTTATCGCGGTAAAACTGCAAAATATCGATCCTCCGGCGGGAAGCGTACAACAGGCTTTTGACGACGTAAACAAGGCCATTCAGGATATGAACCGGCTTATCAACGAAGGCATGCAGGTTTATAACGAAGAAATACCGAAAGCGCGGGGCGAAGCGGAGCGCATGGTTTTAATTGCCCAGGGGTACGCCGCGGAACGCGTAAACAGGGCAAATGGCGACGTAGCGCGTTTTAATTCCGTCTATGATGAATACCGGCGCTCTCCCGAAGTAACAAGGCAGAGGCTTTACTATGAAATGGTAGAAGAAGTATTTAAAAACGAAGATAGTATGACTATTATCGACCGTAATCTTAAAAATTTCCTGCCGATGTTAAATGTCAGCGGCGGCAATAGGACGCAGAGTGCGCCTGCGCAAAGTGCAAACACTCAGAATACTCAGGGAGGCAGACAATGAAAAAACCATTTACAACGATAGTTGTCATTGCGGTTATTTTTATCGGCATTATTGTCGCCGGTCCCCTGTTTGTAATTGAAGAAGGCGAACAGGCGGTAGTCGTGCAGATGGGGCGGATTGTGCGTATTGTTACCAATGCCGGCCTTCATATAAAAACGCCGTTTATAGACGAAATTGTCCGTTATCCGAAAAAAATCATGGCTTGGGACGGAGAGCAGACAAGCATTCCCACAAGGGAAAAACAGTACATTTGGGTTGATGTTACGGCGCGCTGGCGCATTTCCGATCCTCAAAAATTTTATGAATCTATTTCTACAATAGAAAGAGCCTATTCCAAACTTGCGGAAGTAATCGATTCAGAGGTAAAAACGGTAACCGCCGAAAATTACTTCAGGGAATCGGTGCGTAACTCTAACATAATAATGGCGCGGGCAAATACCGTTGACGATCTTGGAATAAGCGACGAGATTGACCCAAGCGTTATTCAGTCTTCGATACGGCCTGATACAAGTTATGAGCCTATTGAAAAGGGACGGCGCAGAATTGCCGAGGAAATACTCGGACGTTCGCGGCGGCTGGTTCCCGAATACGGCATCGAGCTTATTGACGTGGTAATCCGTCAAATCCGCTACTCCGACGATCTTACGCCAAGCGTGTACGCGCGCATGATCAAGGAGCGCAACCAAATCGCGCAGGCAATTCGTTCCGAAGGCGAAGGCAGAAAGGCCGCCCTTCTGGGAAGAATGGACAATGAACGAATGGAAATCCGTTCCGCCGCGTACAATCGAGCTGAGACAGTACGCGGCGAAGCCGACGCGGAAGCGGCAAGAATTTACGCGGAAGCCTACAACCGCGACAGGGGTTTCTTTGATTTCTGGAGGGCGATAGAATCCTATCGTCAGACCATGCCGAAATTCAGCAAAACACTTACTACAGATATGGAATATTTCCGCTATCTGTATTCACCGAGATAATTATGCTGCGTATTCATATATCTGATGTAAACGAAAAACCGGCCGTCTGCTTTGATACCGGACTTGACCCGCGTTCTTTCGCGCGGACAAAAATGTCTCAATGTTTAATTGAACCGGGTTATATTGTTCACCCGGACGGTTCAAACACAGTATGGAAAGCGTCGGGAGTAAATGAGTTAAACGGCTATATGAGAGTTTGGGGAACGCCCTTTTCAGGCGAAAGACTCGACACGCTTCTAAACGTGATTAATACGCCGAAGCAAACGCCGGAACAAGCGGCACAGCGGCAAAAAGCGGCGTTACAGGCGGTTGTTTACTGGATTAGGGCAAAACTGCTTATTGGCGAAACACATTCCACCCTTAACCCCGGCGCGGCTTTTGTTTCCTGCTCTGACGGCGGCGAACAGCAAAAGGGGAGCGTCTTTTTTACTCCCGAAAGTTTATCACAGCGCTGCCTATTGGTTGAGGGAGCGGGTTATACCCCTGTTCTGCGAAGCGGCCGTTCAGAAATCAGGAACGATATTCCGGCGGTAATGGATCGTTATAATTGTCCTGATTTAAAAGACACCGATGCCGCCGCTTTTTGCGCCGGAACAATGTTGTACACGGTACTTGCAAAAACCCATCCTTATCCTGATATGGAAAATATCTATCAGGATATGAGGGAAGGCGTCTTTATTCCGCCGCAGTTTGCAATTCCAGGACTGGACAAACAGCTTTGCGAACTTATTAATTCCGCGCTGTTGCTGCCTGTCGCGGCAAAAAGAACTACTATGAGCGGGGCTGTCATCCTTGGAAACTTACTGAAAATCCTAATGAACAAAGAAGAAAAAATCCCGGAAATTTCTTCTCTGTGTAATCCTCTGCCCAAAGAAGAAGAGTTAAGGATTTCAAAAGAAAAACACAGTTTTTTAAAAAAGCAAAACTTCGTTGTTAAATCGAAACGTTTTTATATGCGGAATAAACTTGTGCTAATGGGAGTTTCCGTAGTGTTTTTTTTCCTTCTCTTTGTAGTAGTAAGTATGGCAAAAGTAAGCCGCGGCCGCCCTACAACAGAGGGAATGTCACCGGAGACTGTTATCAATGAATATTACGAAGCGTTCAGTACGCTGAATCACCAATTTATGGAAGCGTGCATTTCCGGGGCAAGCAAGAGCGATATTGATGTCGCTATGAACTTTTTTGTATTAACAAAAGTAAGGCAGACTTATGAACCCAATGAACGCGCTTCTGTTTTATCGGCAAGAGTATGGAAGCAGACGGGCGGAGAACTTCCGTCTCCAAATGTTTTCGGCGTAACCGACCTAACAATTACGCCCCGCGGCGGCAATGAGACCGAAGGCTTGATGATCTTCAGCGCGGATTATAAACTGTGGTTTCCCAATGAGGACAGTCCCAGTCTCCGCACCGACGAACTTACATTAAAACGCATACGCGGAAACTGGCGCATAACAGAAATTAACCGAACGCTGAATTCCGGTTTTTAAAAAAACCTTGGTTTTAAAAACTTTAATACGGCGTATCATTAATCCAGCAGTTGATGAGATAACGCGACAGAGAACCTTCTCTTGGCAGACCGGGCAGATTGTCTTTTGTAAACCATCCCGCGTCTTCAATCTCAACGCCGTCAGGCTGAACCGTCCCGGATAAATAGCGGGCTTTGTAACCTATCATTAATGAATACGGAAATGGCCACGGCTGAGATTTAATATACTCAATATCCTTTACTTCTATCTTTATTTCTTCGCGGATTTCTCTGACCACGGTTTCTTCCAAAGTTTCACCCGCTTCGTTAAAACCGGAAATGTGGCTGTACACTGTCGGCGCGAATTTTTTGTTGTGGGCCAAAAGAATTCTGTTATCATCATCGGTAATCACGATAATTACCGCCGGGCATATTCTGGGAAACTCCGTCCTTCCGCACTCAGGACAGCGCCTCTCAGGATTTACGCCTACATCTATATTTTTTGCGCCGCACCTTCCGCAAAAGCGCGAGTCATTGCGCCACTGGGCAATATGGCATGCGCGAAGAATTCTTCCCATACCAGCGGCGCTTAATGCCGTAAAAAGATAACGGACGGGTATGCTTCGCCAGCCTGACGGAAGCTCTGCCCCCGGCAAGACGGATACCGCGCTTATCATTGGAGACGCCGGATTATCTACTGGCGGTACTTCAAAAATATCGGTGCTGATAAAATTTTTGGCTAACTCCTTCGGAAGTCCCTTCTCTATTTCAGAATCAGGAAAATCCGCCGGTAAGAGCATCGCGTCATTCTGAAAGAAAAAAGCTCTGTCGTTCAAAATAAACTCCTTTGGCCTTTTAAGACAACTCGAACCGAAGGTTCAAAACCCTGTTCAAGCCGGTTATCTCACAATATTCACATTTGCCGTCTTTTTACAGATGTTGTATAATAATAGCATGAATTATCTTGAAATGCTCCCGGTAAGCAGTATCGCCAAATACGCAAAAGGGCATCCCGGCGACGGTATCCCTTTTATCGGCTATCCGCGGACGAACCCGTCGGAAAAAGACAAACTTATCCTTGTAAACGATCCTTTGGGACCGGAGCCCGTAGTTCTGGAATTCAAACTTGACGACATCCTTTATGTTGAGGAAGTTCCCTCCGCGGTAACCAAAGCCGGAGAAGGCGTACCGCTTGTAAAACTCTGGATAAAGCGCGGAGCCGCAGGCGTTATTATCGAGCCTTTTGAAGTAAACGAAATAAATACCCCGGTTCAGTTAGCGGGACGGGTACAGGCAATTAAAGAACGTATCCTGCAAACCGGACTGCAGGCCTCCGTTTGAGCATTAACCGCTCTCCCCTGTTCATTACCGAGACAGACGGGATTGTTATCTGCAATCTTTGTCCCAACTCTTGTCACATTCAAAGCGGCCATTTCGGCGCGTGCGGCGTCAGAGGCAACAAGAGCGGCAAGGGAATAATTCCATATTACGGATTTATCTCCGCGCTGGCGATAGACCCCATTGAAAAAAAGCCGCTCTATCATTTTAAGCCGGGGTCGCAGATACTTTCGCTGGGTTTTGCCGGCTGTAATCTCCACTGCCCTTTCTGCCAAAACTGGCACATTTCCCAAAACACCGACATTCCCGGCAAATGGATGAAGACAAACGAAGTTATATCAGCCGCCCTCCAGCACGGTTCTCCGTCCATCGCCTACACATATTCAGAGCCTTTAATTCACGCTGAGTATATTCTTGACTGCATGGTCATTGCCCGTAAACACGGCATTGCAAATGTTCTCGTAACAAACGGCTGTATAAACGCCGAAGCCGCCGCGAAAATCCTCGCGCTTACCGACGCCGCCAATGTTGATCTAAAATGTTTTTCCGCGCAGACATACGGTAAAACCTTAGGCGGCGTAAATAATGAAAGTATATTTAGTACCGTCCTTGAATTTATAAAACTCTGCAGCGAAATGGGCGTCCACATTGAAGTTACCACGCTTGTTGTTCCGGGACTAAACGATTCAACCGAAGAACTAAACGCCGCGGCGCAGTTTATCGCTTCTGTAAACAGCGAAATACCGTGGCACTTAACAGCTTACCATCCCGATTACCGCTGGAACGCGCCGCGCACAGACCCGGACTTTCTCTTGAATACCGCAAGGGACGCAAAAAAGATTTTACGGTATGTGCATACAGGCAATATTTAAATAACAAGATACATGCCTAAAGATTATATTTTGTGTCCGTTCATCTGAAAAAATACCACCGCGGAACACGGCATTTTTTACTTACACCCCTCAAGTATTTTATACAGACTCACGGAAATTTTTGGCTTTTATGTTGTTATCTGCATTATATACGCAGCTTATTGCGTATATATGGAGTTAAACAAAAATTTTTTGTCCCAGAGGGGTACGACGCAGGGTGCATCCATGCACCCTGAAATTTATGTTTTAATATTGTATTAAAAATATATTAGTAATATAATTATAAATAGGAGAATTTTTATGTTTTATATAAAGAAAGTTGCTATATTAATAGCAGTATTGGTTGCGGTTGTGTTTTTTACATCTCAAACGCCACCTGCAAATAATTTAAACGGCTTTTTTGCCGATCCCGGTTCGTTTGAAATTTTAAGCAGTTATAAGGGCAGGAACAATGTCTTAAAAGTTAACAAATCAAAAACCCAATGGAACATAGCAAGATATTCATTGGCTCAATACAGAGGTAAAGAAATATTAATTGAATTTTCTGCGGATGTTAGATGTGAAGGTTCGGTAGTCTCTCTAGCTTGGCAAGTGAATAACCCTAATTATCCAACAATTTCCATGTTTGGAGATGCTCCTCTTGACAAATGGCACGCTATGAAAGGAAAAATGATTATAACTCCAACGCAAAACGACGCTATGATTTATTTGACGAACTATCAGATGTCTTCTAATGCAATTATTTATATTGCAAATCCTATTATAACTATTACAGAAGACAATCCCTTGACACCCGATCTTTCTTTGAGACCGCTTAAAGAGATATATGCAAATGATTTTCTCATAGGAACCATAACAAACTATGATGGATTATATATGTCTGGAAAATACTTTGATTTATTGAAACATCATTTTAATATTGTTACTTTTAATGCAGTTTATCCTCATATGGTAACTCCATCAATTAAAGGAGGAGTATATCAATTCGCAAATGCAGATAATATTTTAAATATTGCTGTACGAAATAACTTATATGTATACGGTCAAAACCTTGTTTATCCTGGAGAAGAACCAGCATGGATGACCGAAGGAACAAGAGAAGAAGTTATACAAAATTTAAATAATCATATAACTACAGTGGTGCGTCAATTCAGCGGCAGAATCAACATTTGGGAAGTTGTAAATGAAGCGTTAAAACCTAATATAACAAATGCGGAAGCTCGAGGCGATTGGAAAAGATGTTTAGCGACAACACAGAATACCTCTTGGCGAAATCACCGCTGGTATGACAGGTTAGGAGCCGATTATATCGAACTTGCGTTCCGCGCCGCTCGTGCCGCTGATTCAAATGTTACGCTTTATTACAATGATTTTGATCTACTTGCCTTAAACAAAGCAGAGGTGGTTATTAAAATGATTAAAGATATTAATGACAGATATAAAAGGGAAACAGGGGGAGCTCGTAATTTGATTGAAGGTTTAGGCGTACAAGTCCATATTGGTTCATCACACTTAAGTCAAGATTTAAATTTTAATTTTAATAATGCCCGTACAGCTTTGCAGAGATTAACCAGTCTTGGTATAGAGATTGGTATTACAGAAGTTGATATATCAACTAGCGGTTATGTTCGTGGCGAGGGAAGAGATTCAGTTATGTCCGACAGAAACGCATTAAACCAAGCACTTTTATACGCAAGATTATTCAGTTTATTCAAAGAATTTTCCGCACATATTAAATTTGTAACCTTTTGGGGAATAGATGACGGCAATAGCTGGCTATCTGAAGGTAATCCTCTTCTCTTTGACTGGCGATTAAACGCAAAACCGGCTTTTTATGCGGTTAGCGATCCAGATGGGTTTTTAAAGCAACATGGTGTCAGTACACGGAGATAAAAATAATTGTATGCCTTGCGACATCCCTGTCGCAAGGCAATTTGAAAGTGTGGGACAAAAAATCTTCGTTTAACAGGTCTGTAAGTGTACGCCGCCTGACGGCGGCTAGGCTACGCAAAACGCCAGTCGGGGCTTGCGCCCCTTTGTGGCATTTTGCTCCGCCACATTTTTTTGCGCCCGTAAAAATGCTCCGCATTTTTCCTTATCGGGCGCAAAAAAACGTCATATACCGCCGGAACGTTAAGCGCAAGTTTGCCAAAATGGTTAATTGGAATATTGACAAAAGATTATTTTTAATTAAAATTAGGCTATAAGAGGGTATTATGAAAATTATAACAATATGTGGAAGCCTGAAATTTATTGAAGAAATGAAATATCATGCTGAAAAATTGGAATTTGAAAATAATTGTGTTTTGAGTGTAATTTATCCAACAAAAAGTAAAGAATGTTACACAGAAGAAGAAATACATTTTCTACAAAAAGCCCATTATAAAAGAATAGATATATCCGATGCAATTTTTGTTGTAAATAAAAATGGATATATTGGAGAGGCTGTAAGGGCAGAAATAGAATATGCAAAAAGAAAAAATAAAGAAATAATTTTTCTTGAAAATTAAAACAATTAGTTTTGATTTAGGGTATACCCTTGTTTGTTATGGACATCTTCTTAATTGGTCAAATAATTATAAAAAACTAATTGAAAAAGGATTTTATTCAATATATAGGACTGACAAAAAGAAAATTATTGAGAAAAAATATCAATTCAAAAACTTAAAAAAGATGTGGCATTTTGTTAAAAGGCAAACCTTCGCCTAAATGGAGTTATGCGCAAGTTTTTTACCCAACGTTTTTTCGTCTCTCCGCGCCATCCTTGGCGCGGGGGCTTTATTACAAATTAAGATATATGGTATAATAAATAGCATAAAAAAATACTTGCCAAATGTTTTGTTTTTTTATATATTTAATATATAAGAAGATAAATTATGTTTTTTAGAAATATAATAATTACATTCATTATTACAGGGTTTTTTGTGGGTTGTACTATTAACTGGAATGGTCCATCGCATGAAATGAATACAAAAACCGATTATGCCTTCTCCATAACAGGGACACCTGCAGAAACAAATAATATTGTCAGTATTCTTGAAAAATCAATAAAAAAAGACAACAGTCTGCCGCCTAATGCCGGTATACTGTTAAAAGGACAAATAAAAGAACCATTAGTGAGTTTTGGGTCAGGTAAGTTACTGGGATTTGTTAAATTAAAGAATCAAGGGGATTATACTCATCTTTATCATTTACCAAGTGAGATGAAGCTATTTATATGGGATGGCTCAATAACAGTGAATGACAAATCTGTAAATACTGAAATTACTTTTGATGTTTATGCCAATAAAAATGGGAATGATAAACATTTCATACTAACTAATGCGGCTTTACAGAAAATTCATTTGGAATTTGATGATCCTTTTGATATATATACCGGCGGCAGTGATTATTTTCCCTTTCTTGTTGGTTATGTGAATATATCAAGCAGTAAATACCGTTTATATGCGGTTCTGGATAATTTTCCTAATAAGAAATTCTATAATGAGGTTTTTTATAATCCTATGCAAAAATTTCAGCTTATTGATGAACAGAACATAGTTTTGGCAGAAATAGAAAAGGATAAGTACACCATCTATGACACTACGCCGGAAGCGGAAAGGGAAAGTATAAAATATGCTATTGCTCTAATAGTTGCTTTTAGACATTCTACATCAGTACTTAAAAATATAAGAGATGAATGGAGTCCGCCTTTATTTTATCGAGATGTTTACCAATAAGATTATGCAAAAGTCAGATACAAATATTTCAAAAAATGGTTTGTAAATATTATTGTATAAATAATATAATAAAAAATTATTCCACGCCGTTGTACGTCCATGTACAACAAATAAAATAAATTACATAATTATTTAGGCAAAAACACATTTATAATAAAATGCAACCGTTTGTTTCCATTTTTACAGTAGAATGCAACCAATGGTTTCTTGTATAACTGCTAAAAATCTGTAGAATTGAAGGGATATAAAAATTATTCAAAGGAGACATATATGATAGTCGGTAAAATAATAAAAGAAATTCGAGAAAATGCCGGATTAAGCCAGGAACAATTTGCTGAAAAACTGGCAATTTCACGGCAGGCAGTCTCTAAATGGGAACGCGGCGCAGCATTGCCTGATATTGAGAATATTATGTATATAAGCGAACTTTTCAATGTTTCTTTGGATTCAATTGTGAAAGGTGATGTAAAAATGACAAAAAAAATTATTTCGGACAGTAAAAACGCAAAACTTATGAGTAAATTATTTATTGGAATAATGATAGCGGTTGCGGCTATTATAGCGTTTATTATGGGATTTGGCGGAATAGTATCATTGGTTTTTGATCCAAAAGCTATTATTATAATTGTTATTTTTCCGTTATTATTCCAATATATTATGTATGGTAAATTTTTTCTTAACGCATTTTCAGTATTAACAAAAAGTGAAAAGGAAAACGAAACATGGAAAAAAGCAGAGGATTTTTTCAATAATTATGTTGTAGCGTTATGGATGACTGTCATATTAGTTTTATCAATAAATTTTATATTACTGTTAAGATTTTTAGATAATAAAGAGGGATTAGGGAGTAATCTTTTTTTTATGGGAAATATTATAATCACAGCAGGCTTTATAAACTTGGTAATTATTACACCATATAAAGTAAAAATAAAGCAGTATTTAATCAAGATGGAAGAAGAATAAAAATATTATATTGTCAAGTCGAATTAATTACAATATAATATATTGGAATAGGCTATTTAGGGGTATTTATGAAAATTCGTTATTTTATCAGTTTGGCTTTTACGTTAATTGTTTTAGTGTTCATTTGTTTTATATTAGGACTCGGTTTTAACAGATGGTTTTTGGATTTATATGCCTTCTTGATTGTAATAATATCACCATTTATTTTTATGGGTATATTATATGGGTGGAAAAATATAAGATCAGCATTTTCCGTAATTTCTAAAAATTATGATAAAAAGGGATTATTATCCGCAAAGACCTTTTTTGAAATTTATGGTATAACAGTATTTTTAATAGCATTTGTTGCTTCTGTACTATCATTTATTGCATTGTTAAAATATCAAACAAGAGAAGAATTCGGACCCGCTATCGCTTTAATCGCAGAATCATTTTTGTATGCCGGTATAATAAATTTAGTAATTGTAATACCATATAAAATAATTATTAAAAAGAAAATAAATGAAATGGAAAATTAAAATTATGCATTATTAAAGGAAATAATAAAATATGGTAAAACATTTTTGTAAATATATAGAATGGTATATAAAAAATATTATTTAGAAAATAATTTTAAAACTTGGAAACAGCAAAACCAGCGCCTAAATGGAGTTAAGTGTCATTTTTTTAGGAATTGGATATATTTGACAAAATAATGGTATTATGTTATTTTGAACATAAGACATATAAATTATTTATCTGTCTAAATACAAGTGGAGGTAATTATGATAGATTTTACCCGTAATAGTTTCAAAACATTTTATAACATAATTTTATGGATCACATTAATTGCGTTTATTATTGGTGGATTAATTTTGGGGAGGAGTATCGGATTAGTATTTATCGGAAAAGATGCCGCCTCATTATTTTCAATAATTGGTGGAGCATTAGGTTTATTAATTGGATTAATTGTAATTATAATAAGTGGTGGATTAGTTGCCACATTTCTGAAAATAGATGAAAATATAAATATAATTGCAATTGATATTGAATTAATAAAGGAACAAAATATTTTATTAAAAGATATTAAAAATATATTGCTAGAAAATAATAAACCAAAGGGTAAAATTATAGATATAAAAATATAAGGAGACACCATGAACAAAGCACGGATTGTAACAACATCATTGGGCATAACCTTAATCGGCGCATTAGCGTTAGTGACTTCTTGCGCACCAAAAAAAACGGCCGGACAAACCGCAACGGCAGTCTCGCATAAAACCGCTGCGGAAACAACTTCCAGCGCTGTCCCTGATTTCATTAAGTTGGAGAACCTAATTGATAATAACAAAACGTATGCCGACTTAATAACCGAATGGAAAACAACCAATGAATCAGAAGGTTATACAACATATTGTGCATTATATGACATTGACGGCAACGGCATTAAAGAGCTCATATTAAGAAAAGAAAATGATTATGATGATGTCATTGAATATATATATTCAATAAAAGACAGCAAACCAATAAATGTATTTGGTTATTCCGGCAATGGCGAACCAATCGGAGTTCCTTGGAGTAGATACGGCTCAAGCGTAATTTTAAACAATGGATTGATAGACAGCACTTATGGTGATTACTCCATTTATAAAATCGCCGATGACGGTTATACCGCAATTATGATCGCAAAGGCAGAACCGTATGACTATCCTGATGAAGCTAGTAAGGCGGAAGCGAAATGGAGATACTTTATTGGAGACAAATGGGTTGACGATTATGGTATTTACGCTAAATATCTGGATAAACAGGGATATGTACGGGACGGTAATACCGAAGCGAATATCGATTGGCTAAAATTGCAGTAGGGAATTATTGTCTATGGAAAAATATAACGCTATAATAAAGGAATATCTGGATATAGTTTCACTAGAGAATAAAAGTCTTTATGAAGAATTAGCAAATATGGCAATTATTTTAGGCTATGTTCCCACAAGGGATAAAACAAAAGGTATATCAATATCCTTCCGTAATAATAAAACTAAATTTACAATTATGAAATTCGCAGAAGAAGGAAAAAACGGATATTTTTGGCGGTTTAAATTCGCAGCATGTAAAAGTTACTCAAAAATATTTGATGAAAGTATTAAAAAGTATGACGAGTATCTAAGAAATTTATATTCTGAAAAATGTAATTTAAAAAATGTGACCTGTCTGGGATGCATCAAATGCAGCAATGAAAAAAAATTATTTTATGTAATAAAATATGAGGATGGCAGGGAATATACTGTATGTGGAACTGTTGCTTTTGTACAAATAAATAAAATATCAAAAGAAATTGTTGAGGAAGCCGGAAACATGATGAAAATACAACATGAAAAATTAATAGTATGAACGCGAGAAAAAATTTGGTTACCCTGCACCAATTATTTATATAAGGAGTTAAACCCGTGTTACAAAAAGAATTCCCGATTTTAGAATTTGACGAAGACAGAAATGCTTTTATAAAACCATCGAATATAATTCAACCTATAGACGCGGTACCCGAAAGATGTGTATTATGTTTCTTTTCTGAAGCAATTGAAAAAATCCTGGCGGAATACCCACATAAAATTATTTCAAATTTTTTATCAGAAGGAATAAATTTCCCTCTATATGAATTAGATTATAAAGGTGAAAAAATCGCCCTGATTCAATCGGCTGTAGGAGCGCCTATTGCGGCAGGACAAGTAGAGGAACTTACGGCTATGGGCTGCAAAAAATTTATTGCCTGCGGAATGTGCGGTGTTTTACAGAAAGAATTAACTATAGGGCATTTAATTATTCCGATAGCCGCTGTCAGGGATGAAGGCACATCGTATCATTATATTAAACCTTCAAGGGAAATTACCGCTAACGAACGTATTGTGCGGATAATTGAAAATACACTATTGGAAAAAAAGATACCTTATGTAAAAGCAAAAACATGGACAACAGACGCCTTTTATAGAGAAACACCGCAAAAAATTGCTCAACGAAAAAATGAAGGATGTGTGTCAGTTGAAATGGAAACTTCCGCGTATATAGCCGTTTCACAATATAATAATGTTGAATTTGGTCAAATTCTCTGTTCTGGAGATAGTTTAGGCGGTGATGAATGGGATAAAAGAAATTACAATAACAGAACAGACATAAGAGAATTTGTTTTAAGGCTTACACTTGATACAGGGTTAAAAATGTAGACATATTTTTTAATAATAAGATATTTGACAAAATTATTCTAAAAAAATAGTATATAATTCATGAGAAACGGCGTCGCGGCGGATTTATGGGATAAGGAACACGCAATAATAGTACAGCCATAAAGATGCAGAAAATTGTGTCGATGAATTAAGGAATTTACTATGGAAATAAAAGCAATTTTCACAAATAATGAATTTGGGAATGGAGTTAATATATGAATATTTTTGAATCAATAATGTTGGTTTGTTTCGGCTTTGCATGGCCGATTTCCATATATAAATCAATTGTATCCAAAAAAACGGCAGGTAAAAGCCTGTTGTTCCTAATAGTATTGCAAATAGGTTATGTGGCCGGTATTTTATTTAAACTAACTGAATACCGGGATAATTTAAAAATAAACCCGAACGAGACTATCAGTATAAATTTATACTTGTACATTCTTAATTTTATAATGATAACAATAGATGAGTTATTATTTTTGAGAAACCGCAAGATAGAGGCAATCAAGCATTAAAAAATTGATGAAAAATTATTGGAATAGAAATAAAAAGAATATTATGAAAATTTTAAATGAAAGAAAACGTCAAATTTTTTTATCTTTATTAATAATATTTATAATTATTATTTTTGATAGATTAACTAAATACATTGCGGTTAAATATTTAAAAGGAAATGATCCAATAAGTTTTTTAAAAAATATTTTTGTTTTAATTTATGCAGAAAATTCAGGTGCTTTTTTAAGTTTAGGAAGTAATTTAAATATTTATATTAAATATGTTATAATATTTATTATACCAACAATTATATATATATTTGGATTATTATATTTAATGATTATAGAAAAAAAATATTATCGTATAATAATATTCTCTTTTATAATTGGCGGAGGAATTGGAAATTCAATAGACAGATTATTAATTAATAATTTTATTGTAATAGATTTTATGAATTTTGGAATTGGAAACATAAGAACCGGAATATTAAATTTAGCTGATTTGTCAGTAACATTTGGAGTAATTATTTGGATAATAATGGAAATTAAACAGATTCATATAATAGGAAATGAACAAAGGGTAAAACATGAAAAATAATAATTTTGATAAACTTTCTATTTTAAATGCAGAGCGAAATCAATTTAAGCAATCGCTTAAAAAAATCAAAAATGGAGAATATGAAGTAGAACAGCTTAATGATGGTAAAAAAATAATTATTAGTAAGCCTGGATTTAAAGGTAAGAATGATTTTAGGGTAGATTTATATGATCCTGAAGATGGTACAAGAAAACCATTTTCACACCCGGAACTATATGAAGACATTGAATCGAAAAATCAGGAAAATTCTGAGAAAACCAGGGAATTAATATACGGTCTGCTTGATGTATGTAAAGGAAAAGAACCTAATGATGTAATAAAAGACAGAAAGATTGAAAATGGGACAGGTCTGCCGGCAGATACAATATTAAAAATTTATAAATGGATATGGGGACAGGAAGATTGCAATTATGAATATGGCGAGGGGCGCTGGATGTCAATGAATTGTTATTTGAAAGATTACAAGATTAAGAATGAGTAAAAATCTGCGCTGATATCCCTGTCGGCGCGCTTCGCAGATTCACGCATCACCTAACAGATTTTTAAAAAAGGATATTATTCCATTAGCATATTAATTTGAGAAAACAATAAGTAATCTATCGGAATTGACCGTTTCCGCGCGGGTTTTATTGAAAAAGCATAGACTTAATTGAAAAAATACAGTATAAAATTATTTAGGCATATGAAATTAAGAGACAATTTTCACATCTACGCTATTATTACCATTATTTTCTGGTCTTCCGCTTTTGTTTTTACAAGATTGGCATTAAGACATTTTTCACCATTGTCACTTGGGTTTTTAAGATATTTTATTGCTTCTATTTTTCTGTTAATTTTTGCATTTATTGTTAAAATTAAAATACCGGCTAAAAATGATATAAAATGGTTTATTATTTCAGGATTCTTCGGTTTTTTCTTTTATATTTTAATGTTTAATTTTGGTTCAGCCGCCACTTCAGCATCTACTTGCAGCTTAATAATCGCAACAGCGCCCGTTATTACTACTTTATTCGCAAGAATAATTTACAAAGAAAAACTGAGAATAATAAAATACATTGCAATAATAATAGAATTTACAGGCGTTGGTGTTTTAACTATAATGAAAGGGATATTATCCATAAATAAAGGTTTAATATGGCTTATTTTGGCAAGTATATCGCTGAGTGTTTATAATTTATTGCAAAAAAAATTGATCAAAAAATATTCCGCTATACAAACAGCTATATTCAGTATTTGGTTTGGAACAATATTATTGTTATTTTTTTTACCAAATTCTATTATGGAAATAAAGAATGTTCCGTTAATACAGATTTTATATTTAATTATTTTAGGCGTATTTTCCAGCGCTGTCGCCTATATATCATGGACATGCGCGTTTAGCAAAGCAAAAAACACTTCATCTGTAACTAATTATATGTTTTTAACTCCGTTTTTAACAACTTTATTGGGTATACTTATTGCAAAAGAAATACCGGATTTTGTAACAATTATCGGAGGAATAATTATTATGATAGGAATGTTTATTTACAATTTTTTTGATAAAATTATTATGAAAATATATAAGACAGAGAAGAACATCGTATAAATGAGAATATTTTTTTGTACTTAATACGACACGCTTATCCCGATATTAACATAAAAGGGAAACTCTTTCCCTGTAATGGTGTTGGAAAATTTCCACGCTCCAAAAACATAAGGTTCAACCGACAATGGGTTTTTTATAAATGGGAAAAAAGATGTCTTTATACCAAGTTTTAACCCTAAAGACTGGGCAAGATGTAAATTGTTTATCTTGATTCCTTCGGCATCAGGATGACCGTTACTGTCATAAATTTGGTTTCTTACAGAAAGAACGCCGAAAAACCTGTTGAAGTAAAGATGGGAAAGATTTTTTTGAATCTGAAAAGAAAATAAACCAAGGGATATTTCGCCGCCGCCAAGCCAAAGAAGCTCAAGACCGGAAGGGTGGGGGTATTCTTTCAGGACATATTCGTCAATTATCCTTTCGCCAAAAGTGTTTGATACGCCGTGCAGATCCATGCCGCTCTTGTCATAAGCGCCGAAAAGAGTAAAGGACAGGGGAAATCTGGTTTTCGCGCTTGTGTGAAAAATCGCGTCAAGGCGCGGTTCAAAACTGTCTGTCAAACTTACGCCGCTGAATTTTAAACTTGATCTGCGGCGCGAAAAAACAAAACCTGTCTGTACAAAAAAACCGTATCCTGTTTCTTCCCATTCATAGGCGCTTTTTCCGTCTTGCAAACCTGCGTTACGAACATAGCCACCGCCAAGCAAAAATTGATTGTTCCATTGATCCCCTGTCCAATTTATACTGCCGGTAAGACCGGCGCCGGTATAACGGTATGTTTTAATTCCTGATTCTATTACCTTGTCGGAAAAATTTATTGAAAGGGGAAAGCCCATACTTGTATTTCGCCAGACAAATTGATCTACCATCGCCATTTTATAGGGAACATCGGCATAAATCATAAATGTAATCAGATTTCTATCTGTGGGATCCAATATTTGCGAAAGAATACCGCCGCCGGCAAATCTAACAGAAGAATCTTCACTCGCCCGGATTAATGGCAAGGGGAGCCAAAGCTTAAACGGATTCATATAACGCAGCCCGATATACGGTTTTGACGGACCCGCGTACGGCGGCTCAGGAATAGCCTTGTAATTTTCATTGTCCAGTTTTGTTAATCGCAGATTAATCCTGTTCCCTGAAAGAGAGTCCGCGGTTTCTGGGAAGCGCATCAGGCTGTTACGTGAAACAAATGTCGCAAGATAGTAAACTTCTCCGTCCGCGGAAACAGGGCTAAGAACGCCGCCTGAAAAATCCCTGCCGCTAAAGACCGCCTGCATTGCTTTAAGATCGATCATCCCCAGTTTATACATTCGGTCGTCGGAATTATAGCCGAAAAAGAGTTTCCCTTCCGAGACGCTTAAATCCCGCGCATATTCCCAATATTTATTGTCATTTTGTGTGTTTTCTATTCTATACAGTTCCCGTGAAACATAATTGTAAAGCCATAATTCCCTTTTGCCTTCTCGCATTGCAATGAAAACAATCCGCTCATCGTCAAAGACTTGAGGACCTGAAAACATAAGATTTTCGTTTCCTGTAAAAAGAACTTCACTTTCGCCGTTAAAGTTTTCGTATACAATGCAGGTATTGTGCAATGCAGAACTAATCCCTATAACCCCGTCGCGGAAATAACGCGCCCTGCCAAGCCCTTTAATAGTTCCGCCTGTTTTCCATCCGTTATCTGTTTTATGTTCAGTAACAACCGCGGCAGCCCTGTCTCCAATATAACGAAAACCGGACAACAACATTCTTTTCCCATCCGCGGAAACATCAATATCATAGACGCCGGAAGCCGCGTTTAAAGTTTTTGTTTTCCCGGTCAGGGTATCATAAACGCCTATTTTCGATTCAGAGCTTTCAATATAGAAAAGTTTGTTTCCTCTTGCCGTTAAACCGAGGATAAAATATTCTCTTTCGGAAAAGTAACTGTACTTTTTTGATGATAGTTCGTACTCGTTGGTTTCCAGTCCGTCCAAAGCAAGAGAGGCTTCGAATTTTTTCCACTCATCAAAAAAATTAATGCCGTATACCTTTTTGAAAATACTGTAAAAACCCGACCGGTATACAAAGAAAGAGAATTTCCCATCATTTCCCATTTCCTTCCAAAGCTGCGAATATTTTTCCATTCCGTAATTTTGCTGAAGCCACGCGGAAAAAAGTCCGCCGTATTCATACCAGTATCCGCTTCCGGAACTGATTGAGCGGTCATAAACGCCGGAAGCCTGAAAAGGCGTTAAGAATTTGTTTTCATGCACGGCTTGCCTGAGATATTGTTTGGTGCGCGGATCATTTGCCCTGCCTGTGCCGTCAAGGCTTTCAAAACTGACCGTAACTCCTTCCACCATAAATTGCGGAGCGTTCCATAAAGCGGGAGTATACAGACCGCCCATAACACGATACCAACGATCGTAAGACGGCGATCTTGTGTTCATGGAAACCGCGTGAGTCAATTCATGAAGGAAAAGTTTTTTCAGGTTATTCTCAAAATTAGTCCATTCAACGTCCATCGGCGTATCAAAGAGCATAATATGATTAAAAACAGGCATATAATAACCGTTGAACGAATCCGTGTGAGGCGTAAAAGTCACGGGGATACGGCCGCGAACTTTGATGTCAAGCAGGGAGCTTACATGATCATATACACTGTCAGCGTAGGAAGCCAGAAGGCGCGCGGATGGTTCCGATTCTTTTGAGAAGATAATCTCAAAGTGCTCTGTTTGAATAACCCGAAAAGAAGTAAACGGTTTGAAAAGCGTATTTTGAGCAAAAGCGGAAGCTGCAACAAAAAAAAACAGCGCCGTTATGCAAAAAGATTTCACTTCATTACAGCCCGCGGATAATTCTTATCACTATATCGGCCGAATGCTTGGACGCTATTGGCAGAAATTCATCAAAACTTACGGGCGATTGCGTGCCGGCGACATCTGAAAGAGCGCGAATGACAAGGACGGGAACGGAAAAAAGATGGCAGCAATGGGCAATAGCGGCGCCTTCCATTTCGACCGCGGCAATATCCGGGAAAACTTTGCGTACTTCCGCTATGCGTTCCGGCTCATGCATAAAAACATCGCCTGAGCCGATTATGCCGCTGCAATGATTAAAAGAAGCGGGAAGCGCTTTTTCCCGCTTTAACTCATCAACAGCGTCTTTCGCAAGTTTTACAAGTTTTTCATCCACCGGAAAAATTTGCGGCTGGCGCGGAAGCTGACCGGGAGCGTAATTAAAAGCGGTAACATCAACATCGTGGTAGATAAGGCCGGTGGATATGACAGCGTCCCCCACCTTAAGCGACGGATCAATGCCGCCCGCGGAACCTGTATTGATGACGCAGGCAGGCTTAAACTGATGGACAAGCAGCGCGCAGCCTACAGCGGCATTCACCTTGCCGATGCCGCAGCACAACAGAGTAACATCATGTCCTTCGATTTTACCTGTATAAAATTCAAAACCTCCGAATTTATGAGTTTCGAATTTTCCCATTGCGCTGCATAGAATGCTTAGTTCTTTTTCCATTGCAGCAATAACGCCGATCATATCAAACCTCCTGATGTGGGTATGTAAATCATTATTTTGTTAATCAAGAAAATAGCCTGCATTAATTCTCTCAGGTAATTGAAAAATATTCACTGATTGGCAGACGCCAGACAGTACTGTTATCCTTCACTTCCCATTCTATGATTTTTTTAATTGTAAAGTCCTTTACATCAGGCGGGTTATTATAATGGACTACTCCAAAACGCCCGCCGCCGATGTAACATACGGTGTCATTTGTTTCCAAAGATAACATATCTGTAATCCGTCCAAGCACGCAGTCAAAATGGATAGGACGGCCTGTTTCTTTATCCGCAATGGCGCAGGTAATATCCCTTATTTGTTTTCCGCACCAGGGACAGTCAGGGGTGATGAGTTGGTGATTGGCGGGCAATACCGGCGCTGTCCACTGAGGCCGCTCGTACATGCTTTGCTGGTTTTTTTCAGGTCTTTCGTTGGCAAGAAAGGTGTCGGGATTTTTTTTCCGTTCGTATTTTTGAGGCTCGTCTTTCCGTCCGGAATAACGATGCCGGGATCTTCGGTTATTTCCGCCTTTTCCGTTGCCGCTCATGACGTTCACCCTCCTGGGTTATATCCATTAATTCATTACTCAGTACCAAAGCCAGTCTTTGAATAGCGGCATGAAGGTAGTCGTCGTCATTTATGCGCCGTCTTATTGATTCCAGTTTCCTGGCATTCAGAGCCTGTTCCATTATAATACACGCTCCGTGAAGGCTGACGCAAGATGGGTAACTGAGTTTTTATCAATGAATACTACGTCAAAGCGAATCGCCATATTACTATATTTTCGATTCTCAGACAGAAAATACTTAGCGGTTTTAATAATTTTCCGCTGTTTTTTTAAACTAATCCCATACCGGAGATCTTCCATGCCATAGGAGGACCAGGCTTTAACTTCAACAAAAACGATTGTTTCGCCGTCAATAGCGACAATATCGACTTCGCCCTCTTTTGAACGGATGTTTTTGGCTATTATTTTCATCCCCGCGGATTCCAGAGCGGCGGCAGCCTGCTCTTCTCCCTTTTTACCGGAACTGACGCTATTCATTTTTACCGTTAAATTCGGCCGGATCTATCGCATTTTTTATAAAAAGGGTCTTTTCGGCAAGCAGATCAATGACTTTTCCTTCTCCTGAGTTAAAAACTTCACCGGATTTATTAATTAACAACTCTACTACCGGGCGCAGCGGAGCATTGGTGTTTATGGATAAAACCCTTGCCACGGATTCATCGTTTAACCGTATTATTGAACCTATGGGGTATATACCCATAATCTTCGTAAAAGCTATTATTACCGACGGATCAAAACGGCGGCCATTATCCGAAAGCATGTTTTTTACGGCCTGATAACCTACTATGGATTTCCGATAGGATTTTTTGCTTACCATGGCTTCAAAAGCGTCGGCTACGGACACAATTCTGGCGCCTATATCAATAGCCGCTCCGGCCATGTGGTCAGGATACCCATCTCCGTCCCATCGTTCATGATGATGAAGGGCGATTAAATTCACTTCGTTATTCCCGAATAATTCCTTAGAAACGATTTTAGATGAATGTATGGTATGACTTTTTATTTGCTCAAATTCCGCGTTGGAAAGTCCTCCTTTTTTTTCTGTCAGACCTTTGGATAACCTAATCATACCAATATCATGAAGAAGCGCGCCGGATACTATATTATTAATTTTACGCTCTTGCAGCTGCAGTCCCTGAGCCGTTAACGCCGAAAGAATTGCCGTATTAACTGAACTCTTTGCCAATTCATGTCCTGTAACCTCTCCGCCAAGAATATAACCGATAAAATTATTCGGATAGCTCCTTAAATCCTTAAGCAGTTGGCTGCCTATGTTTTCAACTATGCGCATTTCCATATCAATCCCGGATTTTATTCCGACAAATACAGCGTCAAGCTTTTCTATGAGAGATCTATACGCGCGATACGGAATTGAGTTTTCCTGGACATCACTGATTGAAATTTTCACATCTACTAATTCTACAGGTTTTGGGGGATTTAATAAAGGTGTCGTTATTTCCTTATCGGGAAGAATATAACCTTCTGTCAAAACAGAGTCAATACCCCATTTTTTAAGAAAATCAATATCCCGTTGAAGCAGAGGAACTTTCGCGGGTACTAGTAAGTTATTGCCTTCTGAATAGACTGGCGCCGAAAAAACATTACCGGCTCTTAATGTATCAGTATTAATCCTATCCATTGTTTGGCCTTCCGATTAAAAAACTAAAAAACTTAGCGCCTCCTCTTGCGTTTCGATACAGAACTAATATAAGTTTATAAAACACGGCCATATAGCAGAAAACTGTTAAAATTCGAAGTATTAATTGAAATATACGTTTAGGAGACAGCCGCCGGCTAAAACGCGCTTTTTGGCATAGGATTTTTATGGCTTTTTTTTGTAAAATAAAAGAGAAATTCAGGTGATTTTAAGGAGATTGAAATGAAGAAAATTGCAGGAAAAATAGCCATGGTTTTGGTTCTGATAATACTCAGCGGCAGTTTTACAGGTTGTTTTTCAGTCGCGGCTTTTGAAAGTTCTAACAATGCTTTGCTTTTCTTGACAATTCCTCTGGATATAATTACTCTTCCCATTCAGGTTATTGGTTTCTGGGCAGGAGTTAGTATATTCACTATCGTAGATTCCGGGGAAAGGGATTCTCAAATATACCTGGCTAGTGCGGCGGAGTATTACTCTTTAAATGAGAAAATATACTCTTTGCCCAATGCGGAACTTGCTTCTCTAAAGCAGACTTTGAATTCCATACCTGAGACAGAACGTAATTCTACAATAGAAAGATTTAACTCTTTGTCTGAGACAAAACGCGTTTCTTTTGTCAGCGCTTATAATTCTGTGCCTGAAAGGGAAATTGTTTCTTCTATAGAGAGAATAAACTCCTTGTCTGAAACAGAAATTGTTTCCTTACTGCGGACTTTTAACTCCTTATCAGAAACAGGACTTGATTCTTTAATAGATAAGTTATAATTCTAGCCAGCAGTGGTCAGGCGGGCAATTTCGTCGCGGAGCGCCGCCGCCTGTTCAAATTCAAGGTTTTTGGCGTGTTCAAGCATTTCCTTTTCAAGAGCCTTTACCAACTGTTTGCGCTGGGCGGGGATCAGCGCGTTAAATGACTTTTTAAGCACTTCGACTGTGGACGCCGCCGCGCCGTCCGCTTCTTCGACATGGCGGGTTAGTATTTCCGCGATTGCTTTTTTGACT
>Ga0268262_10002237_pt1 | contig 22693 bp, 23 predicted proteins | sample TergutNc150P3_FD_190354 | JGI IMG/M metagenome (GOLD analysis project Ga0268262, IMG submission 190354) | Nasutitermes corniger P3 segment gut microbial community from laboratory colony in Florida, USA - Nc150 P3 (SPAdes) (version 2) | ecosystem: Host-associated > Arthropoda: Insects >...
CTTGTCTCCGGGGAAGATATCATATGAAGATCCGTACGAGCTTAAAAACCTGTCAAGTATCGCCGAACGATCTTTAATCAAACGCTTCCCCTGCTTCTAATATATTGTAAATTTGAAAGAAATTATTGTCAATCATAAATTAACTGATATAGCCGGTCCATATTAATGACCCAATAAGGATAAAGCCAAGACCGGTAATCATATCTATAAAACTCTCTCCAAGACCCTTGGATCGGCATATTTTGATGGCTTTTAACAAAACCAGCAGTCCCAAAAGGTTAAAAACCGTGCCGGCTATTATTTTTGGCAAATTCATGTGTATACCCCTTATTTATTCCACTTACTCAGTGGATTCGGACTCCCGATCCGCGTCTGCTTCCTCATCATCTTCCCCAGACCGCGTTTCTTCATAATCGGAATCCTCATAATCGGGATCGCCTGAGGTATCAAGGCTTTTTCCGGTGCGTTTTAGGGATTCATAACAGGTAATTCCGGCATTGGCTATTAATTTATCATCAGCTCCTGAAAAGCCCGCAAAAGCGCATATACAGTTTCCGTCATCGCTTATAACAGAGCCAGGCCAAAAAGACTCGTTGCCCAAAACCTGGTAATAGTTTGTTCCTGAATCTTTTTCTGTTCTTCTTGTAAAAGCGACTTTCTCGTGAACAAGGCCGTCGAAGTTTGTCCCGTTGTTGATGACCAATTCGCCTTCGTAAGTATAATCCCGGTACGCTATCCCAAAATTCCTTGTGCTTGAATGCCATTGCGAGGGGTTTTTCGGGTCTCTTATTTCAACTGTCATCATGCCCCGCCTGCCATTCCTGAAATATTCCCCGCTATCGTCAAAAATTTTTTGGGCTTTATTCTCCATTGCGTTCAAAATCGCGACTCTGTTCATGGAAAGACTCCTTTTCCTGCTATTTTAGCATGGTTAAAATGACAAGTCCAGTTAAGAATTGGCTAAATCCAATTCCTCAAAGGCCTCAAGCAAAAACCGGTTTAAAAAAAGCAGGCCTTCCTTTGTGAGGGCATCCTTGTCCCCGCGTAATAGGCCCCGGCCTCGCCAGTCGCCCAGGGTTTTGGGTATTGCCTCTTCGATGGTTTTTTTAAAACGGCGTTTAAAAGAGCCCTCATCCGGGCCTTCGATATAGCGAAAACCCATCAAAATCGTTTCTTTTACCAAGGTAAGTGTGTCCAATTGCTCCAATACGCTTTCCTGCCAGTTACTTGTATCTGAGGGAAAGGTGAACCTTAAACCCGTAGCGGAATTTTCGTGAATAATGGTTCCCGACGCGGAAGGCCCCAGGGCAAGCCAGTTCCGCATTCGCCAGTAGCGTATGTTGTGCTTGCATTCTCTGCCGGAGGGGCAAAAATTAGAGACCTCGTACTGAAAATAGCCGGATTTTTCGAGGGCGTCCCTGCCGCAAAGCCAAAGCTCGTCCGCTTCGTCACGCCCAATGCCCTCCGCTTTTTTGCCGCTAAGGGCGTAAAGCGAAATGTGCGCCGGTTTGTAACTTAGCGCTTTGGCTATGTCGTCAAGAAGGACGCTTTTGTTTTGATTAGGAAGACCAGACATAAGATCTACGGAAAAAGCGTCCGGGAAATAAGCGGCGGCAAGGGCAAGGCGGCCTGGCAAAAGGGCCTCGTCCCCTGCCCTATGCACGGCTCTCCGGGAAGGGCCGTAAAATGTCTGAACGCCTAGTGAAAGCCTCGTCGCCCCCTCCCCGCGAACTGCCGCCAAAAAAGCTTCGTCCGCCGATTCGGGGTTGGCCTCTACCGTCACTTCCACAGGCGGCGGTGAAAAATTCTCCATCAAACCGGAAATTCCTTTTAGTAAACGGCGCGTAAAGACCGGTCCCAAAACAGAGGGCGTACCGCCGCCAATAAAAATTGTGGGGACATTATCTACAGGGTATTTACTAAAAAGCTTTTTAGCTTCGTTAAGAATGGTATCGACAAAAAGTGCCGGCCTCCCGTCCGAAGGCTTTAGGGGCAAAGAATAAAAATCGCAGTAGTCGCATTTGCTCGCGCAAAAAGGGACATGAATGTAAAGGGACGCTTCCATCGATCAACCCAACAAAGGGCGCTTAAATTCTGCCAATGCGGGTTAAGGGCCAGTAACGGAACAAGGCCCTGCCGGAGACATTGTTTAGCGGAACCGGACCCCAGGTGCGGGAATCGTTTGTGTTGCTCCTGTCGTCGGACAGGACAAAGCATTCGTTATCTCCCAACAAAACCCTTTCCATATTTCCCGAAAACGGCAGGGACGAATCCCAAAGGGCCGGTATGTTTGGTATGTTAGGGGTATAATCAACTTCGGTAACCTCAAATTCAGTCAGGCTGTACGCGCTTCCTTTAACCCTAACGCGGATTACAAAATTTGTCATTGTAATTTCATCGCCCGGAAGCCCGATCACTCTTTTTACAAAAAGGTGTTCTTCCCGGTCAAGCAGGCTGACGCGCTGGGCCGTAAAGAAACGCGCCACGCCGTCAAGAACTCCGTAAAAAAGCCCCGGCGGTTTCTCCCTGAACATATCCACAAGAACAACGTTGCCGCGGCGCAGAGGCAGGGGGCCTTTTTCCAAATTCAATCCGGGTATCAGCGAATTTATACTGTAAGAAGAAAAGATGTATCTTTCGCCCTTGCGGAGGTTAGGAGCCATGGTATTGTTTTCCAAAACCCGCATGGAAAAAAACAGCGAGGTTAAAGAAACATAAAGAACAACGAGGGCCAGGACTCCCAGTACTATCCATCGGTATCTGTATCGCTGAGTCTTTTGATCCGCGTAAGAAAACTTCCGCCTCATACCCACCTATTTTATAAAGCCCAGACGCTCAAGAGCCGCGAAACGCCGGAGCCTGAAATCGCCGGGCCAATGAATCATGGAACCCTTGCCCAAAATTTTGGAAACCTTCACAGGGCCAAAGTAGCGGCCGTCTCTGGAATTGTCCCTGTTGTCTCCCAGGGGAAGTATTCTGGACTCAGGCACATAATAGCCCTGGTTGTGCCTTGCCAAAAGAACGGAGTAACGGCTTTCATGGGGAAACGCCCCCCGCAGAATTTCCAGGCGGGCTTTTTCGTGGGCAATATAGTCCGGGTATCTTATCGAGCCTGCCCTGGTAGCCGGAGCTATCAGGAAAACCGGAACAGACAAGCCCAGATCGTTGTAAGCGGCGGCCCCCCCTGCCGCTTCCAGCTCAGGGTAAGAGTCTTCGTCCATAAGCCGGCTCAGGTTATGGGCAAATCCCCTTTGAGCGTTAAACTCCGCTTCAGCTATCCACCTGTCGTCCCCCGCCGGACGGATGCGCAGATTCCCCCGTTCCTGAACAAACCTGTCGCCTCCCATGCCTACGGCGCGCTTTATCAGAAAGTGGGCCTTTGGCTCGCCGTTTTCATCCTTGTCGATATCGACAAAAGAAAGGGTGAGCATATAGACAATTCGCTGGGCCACGTCAAAAGCCGTCCCGCGTGAAATGTACGAGGGGTTCTCAAAAATTATTACATCGTTCCTCTTGGGCTTAATGGGGCTTGGCAGTTTAAGAAAACCCGGAAGCAGCTCGGGGCCATAGACAATCTTGTTTACAAAGATCCGGTCGCCTATAAGAAGGGTATCGATCATAGAACCGGAAGGGATCTGGTATGCCTGAAAGAGGTATTGGTTGATGAGCAGCACCATGCCCGCGGCCCAAATAAAAGCCTCTATCGTGTCAAGGATAAAGCCCTTTTGCTTTTGCCTTTCTTTTATTCGCAGTTTTTTCCTGTTGCGGTAGCTAAGGTACCTTTCCGTAAGAAGCTGGAGGCGGTCAAAAAAATCAGAGGTTTTATATGAACAAAGTTCATTTGAACTTTGTCTATTTGAACTTCGTCTATTTGGCATTTGTTAATGAAAATAACACGAAGTCCCTTTGATGGCAACCTCCATAAAACCTGATTTATAAAGTCGCGTTGACAATAGGCAGACCCTTACTTATAATGCCGTCTATGCCCGACAAGAGCGATAAAACAGATTTACCAGACGACAATGTCAAGCTAAAGCCCATCTTCGGCGTGCGGCCCGGCGTTTACCTGGCCTGTATTTATGGGATTGTTTTGCTTGCTATCCTCTTTTTTATCTTTCTGTACCCGGCTCTTTCAAATCCTGGCAGTTATATAGTAGTAAAATCCGAACCCTGGGGAGCCGCTGTTCTGGTTGACGGCGTTTACAGAGAAGCAGCCCCATGCGAGATATTTGTTTCGCCGGGAAAGCACAAGCTGGAACTGCGCCTAAGCGGCTTTGCTCCGGCGCAAACAGAAATAGTAACAGGAAAGAGGCTTTTCGCTTCCATTATTTTTCCGCTAAAAAAGGAAATCTTTCAAAAACTGAAGTCAAATGATCCTGCCGGAGCGTTAATAATTGAAGCCAAGGATTACGCCGCCTGGAGTTTCACAGGCGAAAGCAGTACGGCTTACCAGATTCCGCTTAGCCTTTCCGAGGCGGCTTACCGGCTTGGCCCCTACGCCGCCGATCCGTCCCTGCGAAAATCCATGGAAGAAACAATTGTTTCCTCAACCCGCTTTGCCGTTACCAGGGCCGGCCTTCGCGATCTTATCAGGGCAAAAACCCTGCTTGATAACCAGGGGCTTTCCCCCTCTCCTCTAAGCCTGCTTGGCTCCGCCGAAGACATAATTGACTTTCTAAGCGACAACCCCCAGGCGGCGCTCTGGCTTGGCGCTATTTTGACCGAAGAAGCCAAATCCGCCGTTACCGCTTCCTCATGGTACAAAGAAGCTTCGCAAAAGCAGGAAAGCCCATCGCATAGCGTTAGAGCGCCTCGTTTTGAGAGCGTTCAAATACGCGGCCTTAACTTCCGCATGGTACAGGGCGGCCTTCCGCTTTTGGGAGCTAATTTTCCCCAGGGCACGACGGTTGATACCTTCTATATTTTACAGGATCCGATAAGCCCCGCCGCGTGGCGCGCTTTTACAGAGCAGGAACCAAAGTGGAAAAAAGAAAACCTGAGCGCGCTTATTAAAGAGGGGCTTGTAAATGAAGGCTACCTTGAAGACATCCTTGAAGCCCCGGACAGCGGGGTTTCAGGAATTTCCTGGCACGCGGCCGCGGCGTTTTGCGGTTGGCTGAATTCCTCACTGCCTTCCCAGTTTGTTTCAGCTTCCTATGAGGTACACTTGCCTACCGAAGCCGAATGGGAATACGCCGCTTCTTCCGGCGCGATTGAATACGGCGTTTTTTGGGAGTGGTGCGAAGAGCCCTATGTTCCGCTAAGCTTTCTTTCAGTTCCGCAAGGCGCGCCGCGGTTCTCGCCCGAAAGGCCGGTCAGGGGAGGCTCATGGAGAAATCAGCCTGGCTCCGTAAACAGCGAAACAAGGGGCTCTCTTCCGCCTGATTTCTGCTCCCCCTTCGTATCCGCAAGACCCGTGATCGTCTTAAAAAGGAACGTCCCATAAATGAGCGAAGGCGTCAAGATCATCGCGATTAACCGCAAGGCAAGGCACGATTACTCCGTTGACGAAACCTACGAATGCGGCATTGAGCTTTTGGGAACGGAAGTAAAATCCTTCAGGGATGGAAAAATATCTTTTCCCGACGCATGGGCCGAGGTAATAAACAGGGAAGTCTGGCTCCATTCCCTTAGAATCGCGGAGAATCCCTTTTCGTCAATTTTTAACCACGACCCTGACAGGAAAAAAAAACTCCTTCTAAACCGTGACGAGATAAAGCGGATAACGCGGAAGACCGAAGAAAAAGGTTATACTCTTATTCCCCTTTCGTTTTATTTCAAAAAGTCAAGGGTTAAAGTTGAACTGGGACTTTGCAAAGGCAAAAAGCAATACGACAAAAGGGCGGACATAAAAGAGAACGACATAAAACGCGATGTTGCCAGAGAATTCCGCGGCAAAAATATTAAACTGTAATTATTAGGAGTAAAACATGAAACTTTTTGACACCGTGAAGAAACAAGCGACAGCGTTCATTTTAGTTTTTATTTTGATATGCATACCGGGCTGTGAGAAAAACGCTTCAGGCTCCGCGTCAAAAAATGATGGCCTTATTATACGCAAAGATGAGGAAGGCCTCGTTGAGGTACGCATCGAAAACGGTGAGGCCACAGTTAGCTTTGACCTGGACAAGTGGGAAAGGCTGTACAATTTAAGCTTGTATATCGAAGAATACGTTTACACTCCTTCCGGCATCATACCCAAAAAGGGCCCCTTCAAGATCAGCGGCCTTTCGGGGAAAGTTCTGGATGCCTGCGTCGGCAAAGTGCCGCAGCTTGATTATTATTATTTCCCTTACGAACATTTTGAGGATTTTATCCTCCCGTCGATCATGCTGTTGACGGAGGATGGCACAGTAAGCTGGCTGCTGGCTACTCCCATTCCCCTTGAGCAGTTGTATGACAAGATGCTTAAAGACGGCTCTTTTTACATAGACGGAAAACTGCCCCTCTTAAGCAATATCGTTTCGCTCTCTTATGAGAACGATACCGAGGGCTTTGGCAAAAAAACCTTTTTCGCGAACACTCAGGATGGCTTTCGTTACAACCTCCTGCTGTTCTGCAAATTGCTAACCCTATGCGACGTTGATTGGTATTGTATACCGGCCAGAGAAGTCCCTGACTACAAGCTCTCGCTTCTGTCGTTTGACGAATCCGGCGGCGTTACGTTTAAAAGACGCTATGAAAACGGGTTCATAGTCCGCCATGGGGGAACCTATGAAATAAGCTTGAACAAAGACAACGAGCGCTTTCCGGCGTCTGTTTCTTTTGATCTGTCGCTGGACTGGTGGGACACTCTTGAAGCTGACGGTAATGCCAAAAACCCGCCGCAAAAGATAAGCGGAAAGTATTCAATGGAAACCGACGGTGAACTCTGGGTTCTGTGGCAGGCCGACGGCGACTCGCTATTTATAGGAGACAGCGTAACGCCTGAAGGTTATACGCTAGCGCGTTTCACCCAGCGTGACGAGTACGAGGATATGTCGGGTGAAAGCCAGTGGTTCTTTAAGGATGAGGTTCTATATGTCCTGGAAAACCTTTGCGAAGAAACCATAAACAACATTGCCAAAGGTATGGTGGTCGTAAACGGCGAGGATAAAGTTGATATAAACGGAGATTATTGCCATATCGTTCACCTCGGAAACTACGTTAATAACAGGCATTTTGTAACAAGGGTTATCTACGCTGTTAGTGCCAGTTATGAGGTATTCCGCTATGATGCCAAAACGAAAAAATGGATCGCTTTAGCTATGGGCTAAGGGCAATTAGTTTCCGCTTTCCGGCTGGTACGAATTCAGAAACATTGAAATGTCCCACTCGTCACAATAGACAAGATACTGATCATAACTCTCGTCGCTCTTTCGCTCCCATTCCCACTGCATTGTTACCGGCTTTCGCGAAATTTTTTCATAGTCTTTATACAGATCCCCTTCCAGCCTTTTATACACTTCTTCGGTGACTTCGCTTCCGTTGATAGTGTATTTAGACCCCTGATATTCAAAAGCTTTATCATAATAGTCAACGCTTGAAAACTCGGCAATCTTTGCGGAAGAGGCAAAGGTTTTGTCCATTTTGGTATTCGCGTCGGTTAAATAGTAAACTCCTTCGTAGTTATCAAAACCCCCATTGGCGCTTTCAAAGCTGTATACAAGACTGCCGCCGCTTTTCTTGCGGTACAGGTTTATGAAGCCCATGTTGGCGTCGCCTTTAAATACCATTTGGACACTTCCGCCGCTTATCGTAAGAATGCACACGCTTTGAGAAGCGCTTGCTCCGGAATCGAAAAGAAACAGCTCAGGGATTCCGTCAAAATTAAGGTCGGCAAGCTGGGCGCCGTACAGGTTAACGGGGTATCTGCTGTCAGGATCAAAAATATCAAAATTGGCGGACACCGCGCCTGAGTATTCCTGCGCGGCCAGCAATTCTGCCGTGTATAGCCTGAACACCTCGTTCCAGCGCGCGCCATAAAGCGGCATAGCGGTCCGCGCCATGACGATCGGGAAGCCGTCTACGCCCAGCCAGGAACCGTCAAACTGTAGAACAAGGCGTCCGGCCTCAAACGCGCACGCGAATAGCGGCCTTCCGTCAGGCCATGTCAGCGCCAATTCACTGCCATTTAAAGTCCAGTCGCACATAACATCCCCACCGTACCCGAAGCCGAAATATTCAGAATCCGGCCTGACAAGGAAACGCCCTGTGCCGTCTTTCCAGAGAAACAACTCGGTTCTTAGCCCGTCAGCGGACACTCGCGTGTTGCGAAACTCAACGGCCTTCCAATAAGTTCCGCCCAGCGTTTCCTGTGTCGGCGAAGCCGCTATTGACAGCGCGCTGTCTGCCGATGACTGGTCCGCGGTTTTCCCTTTGCAAGCGACCACTAAAAGCGCGGCGCAAAAAATAGCGTAAAATAAAATCCTCTTTTTCATGGAGTCTCTTTCTCCTTTTTCACCACGAACCAACACGAATAAAACAGGGAGTGAGGTCTTTGTTTTTTATCATTGCAATGGGCCGCCGCAAGACGAGCAGAATTTGCCGCCGGTCGGCGGCACTGCCGCGCCGCAGTTGGGGCAAAATTTCGGAGCTGTTGACGCGGCAGGCGTGCTTTGCGCGGCGTTTACAGGCGCGGCTCCCTGCGCCCCAGGGCGTACCTTTAGCGCCTCTTGAAGGTCGTACACCTGACGCTCAAAATCCCTATATTCCGGCGAACCACGGTATCCTGTGCTGTTTTTGTTGAGCTTCGCCTCTATCTCGCTGAAATATGGCGAATTGACGTTAATGACAACATAAAAATCGTAGTAGTATTCATAGCGGGGCGGACTGTAGCTTACCGAGTTGCCGTCGCTGTCCTGGGTTTTCATCTCTTCCTTGATTTCACGAATATCAATCTTAAAACTTGTTATCTGGGCGATGTTCATTACGTCGGGGTTCTCGCTCTGCCAGCGGCTGGAAGACGTAACGATGAATTTGCCGGCGCGATCGTCTATCAACACTTTGGTATTTTGCCCGAATTGACGGGTAATACTGAACCGCGCCACTTCCTGCTTGTTCGCCTCGCGGTACGCCAACTGCTGTTTTATATCGGCCACCGTTGTCTTGCGCCGTCCGGTAAAAAAGGGCGAAAGTTTTTTAGCGCAGTTCCCGCATAAATTTCCGTCTTCCAGTTTGCGGTTGCCTAAAAGACCGATTTTATCTCCACAAACATCGCAATTTTTTTTATCGAAAATTCCCATAGTTTTCTCCTTAATGTATACATATATTAATAAAGAAAAGTATTACACGGGGAAAAAACAACGTCAACGAAAATAAGTGTTGCCGCCCGGCTAAACCCACATCCGCACTTCCCCTTATTTCCATAAATTGCTATATTTTTTTCATTATGTATCCATTAATCAAAGAGCTTCTAAACACCGAGCCGGACAACCGCTCGATTTGCGTAAAAGGCTGGGTCAGAACCAAGCGTGAAATGAAGAACCTCGTCTTTGTGGAAGTAAACGACGGTTCATGCTTTAAGGGCATTCAGTGTACCTTCGATACCTCCGCTGGTTTGGACGCCGCGACAAAGGCCGCCCTCGCGGAGCTTAGCACAGGCGCGGCTGTGGAAATTTCCGGCAAACTCGTTCCCTCCCCGGCGGAAGGGCAGGCGGTGGAAGCGGCGGCGGCTTCGCTTTTGATTGTGGGCGCGGCGGCGGCGGAAACTTACCCGCTTCAAAAAAAGCGGCACTCGCTGGAGTTCCTCCGCGAAATAGCGCATTTGAGGGCAAGGACAAACACTTTCGGCGCGGTCGCCAGAGTAAGAAACAGACTGGCCATCGCGGTTCACGAGTTTTTTCAAAGCAACCACTTTCAATACGTTCACACGCCCATAATCACAGGCAGTGACGCCGAGGGTGCCGGAGCGCTGTTTCAGGTTACGACATTAGACCTCGCGGCTTTGGCAAAATCCGGCAAGGCCCCGGATTACTCAAAAGATTTTTTCGGCAAATGGACAGGCCTTGCCGTTACAGGCCAGCTTGAAGTTGAGTCTTACGCGGAAGCCCTTTCAAGGGTCTACACTTTCGGCCCCACATTTCGGGCTGAAAATTCCAACACCACCCGGCACCTGGCGGAGTTCTGGATGATTGAGCCGGAGGCGGCCTTCTTCCGCCTGGAAGACAACATGGCGCTGGCGGAGGATTTTCTCAAAAGCCTTTTCACCGCGGTTTTAAAAGACTGCGCCGAAGACCTTCAATTTTTTGACGCCCATATTGAAAAGGGAATCATAGAAACCCTTCAATCCGTGGTCTCCTCAAAGTTTTCACACATAACCTACACCGACGCGATTGCGGAACTGGAAAAGGGCGGGCCCTTTGAATTCAAGCCATATTGGGGATGCGATATTCAAACCGAGCATGAAAGGTTTCTTTCAGAAAAGGTCGCGGGCGGACCTGTGATTGTTACGGACTATCCCAAAGAAATAAAAGCGTTTTACATGAAACAAAACAGCGACGGCAAAACTGTCCGGGCAATGGATGTTCTTGTTCCCCGCCTTGGCGAAATTATCGGCGGCTCCGAGCGCGAAGAAAATTACGACAAGCTGGAAAAGCGTATGCAAGAACTGAAGTTCAACATAGCCGATTACCAGTGGTATCTTGACCTCCGCAAATACGGCAGTGTTCCTCATTCAGGTTTCGGCCTGGGCTTTGAGCGGCTTATTCAATACGTTACAGGGATGGTAAATATCCGCGACGTCATTCCCTTCCCCCGCGCGCCGGGCCAGGCGGAATTTTAGTACTTTGGAACAACTAAATGCTTACAAATAAATTCTTCTCAAATTTCCTCTCACGAAGACACAAAGACACAAAGGACAGCGCGGAATTTGCTAATCACGCCCAAACCTTCGTGCCTTTGTGCCTTTGTGAGATAAAAAATAAAATAAATGTTCTATTGTTCCGTAGTAAAATTCTTTGGGCGCTGGTTTTATTATTCCTCGCTTTTCCCGCTATCGCCCAATCCACGCAAAGCGCCGGAAGTTCCGGCTTTTTAGAGCTTTACTCTCAAGCCGCCGTGGTGATGGACGCGGAAACCGGAACCATCGTTTACTACAAAAACCCGGACGACGAAATTCCACCCGCGTCTCTTACAAAACTCATGACTATGCACCTTGTCTTTAAGGAAATCGCTTCAGGCAGGGCTTCCCTTAACGAGATTATCACTCCGCCAAGGGAGAGCTGGGCGGTGAACCAGCTTCCCGGCTCTTCTTTGATGTACCTGGCGCAGGGCCAGACTCTTAGCCTCAGGGAACTGATGCTGGGCATGGCGATTTTTTCTGGCAACGACGCCGCGACAGCGGCGGCCTTGCGCGTTGCTCCATCAGTGGAAGAATTCACGCGGATGATGAATATGGAAGCTATGGCGATGGGGCTTAACATAACCAGATTTGTCGACGCCTCCGGCTATTCGGAAGAGAACATGACCACCGCCAGGGAATTCGCCGAGTTATGCCGACTCTACCTGCAAGCGCACCCGGAGAGCCTTTTGGAATTTCATTCAATAAGGGAATTCGCGTATCCCAGGGCGGAAAATGTGCCTTCTGAAAGGCGCGGAAATCCGGGAACCAGACTGCACAGAAACAACAACAGCCTGCTTGGTAGGGTCGAAGGGGTCGATGGCTTTAAAACCGGGTACATCCCCGAATCCGGATACAACATCGCGTTGACCGCGGAAAGAAACAGAACGCGGTTTATCGCCGTTATCCTCGGCGCTCCATCGGAATGGGGAGGCGACAGAAAGCGGGACGAGGACGGAGAAAAAGTTCTTGAGTGGGCCTTTGGCAATTACAAGACAATCAGACCGGATATAGGCGAGCTTCCTCCTGTTCGTATCTGGAAAGGCAAAGACAACTACGCGGAGATCACACCGGAAGAGCCGCTTAATTTTACAGCCCTGGCGGAAAGAGGCAGTCGGCTTTTTTGGGAGATAGAACTGGAAGAACCAATTGTCGCTCCGCTGAACGCGGGGCAGGCGGTGGGACGCCTTGTGCTTTATGACAGCCTTGGAGAGCTAAGGCGCGTTACTCTGGTTACGGCGCAGAACGCCGAAAAGGGCGGATTCTTTAAGAGGCTTTTTGATTCAATAAGATTATTTTTCAATAAAATTTCTAATGGACCGCGCTCAAAAAATCGTTGAGCTCTTTTTCAAAACCGGCCAGAACTTCATCCATCTCCCTGATACGGCGCAGGGAATATTGAATATGTTTTTCGTTGAGCCGTTCACAGGCTGTATCCACAACCTCTTCAAATGAAGTTTCTTCTGTCAGAATAAACGGCTTGTTCTCAAACGTCATAATTTACTCTACCGTCAGAGAGATGGTTTCACCGGCATTCAACTCGGTGTTACTTAATTCGGCAGGCATTGCCCTGTCCGAATTATCATAAGCCCTGATAAACGTTACCACGGCAATAAAAGCAATAAGAATCAGAACAAGTTTTCGCATACAACTGCCTTATTTTACTATCGGCTGATTAAATAATCAAGGGGGTTAACTGCCGTTGAGTTTTTGTAAACCGCAAAATGCAAGTGCGGCCCGGTGCTGTACCCGGTGTTGCCCACGGTTCCTATCTTGGTCCCCTGCGAAACCGTGTCGCCCTTCTTTACCGAAATGGTATGAAGGTGGGCGTACATGGTCTGAAATCCTCCCGCATGGCTTAGTATAATAAAGTTCCCGTAAGTAGCGTTGTAGCCCAGGGCCGACACCTTTCCGTCCATGGCGGCCCAAACCACAGTCCCCTGGGAAGCGGAAAGATCTATCGCCGCGTGATGCCGCCTTTCCCCGCTGATGGGATCATTCCGCCAGCCAAAGGGCGAACTTAGCCTTGCGCCTTTTAGCGGGTATATGAAAAGCTCGCCCAGGGCCAGGGCTAGATCGTCCTTGTTCATCCTCGCGCCCGGTATGAACAGGGTCATCCCGGCGTTAATTACATCGCTTTGTATATCGTTGGCGTCAAGGATTGCCTCTAACGGCACTCCCATAGACTTGGAAATTTTGGAAAGGCTGTCTCCGTTTTTTACCGTATACGGAATGCCGTCCATGTTGGGAATCCGCAGCGTCTCACCTTCTTTTAGGGATCTGGCATTACTGATTCCGTTGGACGCGATAATGGCGTCCATCGAAACGGAAAACGCCGCCGCGATTTTAGAGACTGAGTCCCCTTTTTTGACTTTATAGCTCTGCCAGGCAAAGGATTCCGTCATGTCCAGGGGAATGGTCTCGCCTGAGTCCTTAATCGAAGCGCTTTCAAACGGCAAAGCCGACTGGACATCCAGGGGATTCACCCCGGCGTAAAGGGCAAGGTTATACTGGCTATCTCCGGTTCTTTGACCTTCGGTTCTTTGACCGCTGTCCATAGCGCTGTAGACAGCTTCCCTGTTAATCCAGTCCAAAGCGCCCTGGCTGTACAGAATCGAGACAACGCCCAAGGCCAGAAGAAGGAGAGCCGTGATGGGAATTAAGGGGACAGTAAATGAAGGAAGCCGCTTCCTGCCAAAATCGGCGCTCTCCGTTTCTTCTCTGGCAACAGGCCCAGTGGGCCGGTAATTCGGCCTGAAATTTTCCTGTCTTTGGTGGTGAACCCTGGCGGGATTCTGCCTTACTCCGTCAATTAATCTGATATTCTTTTCAAAAAGAGATATTACCCCTTTGGGCCTGAACGCCTTCTTTGGGTCTTTGCGAAACGAGTTCCGTTGGGATAAATCCCATTGGGATGAATTCCTCGCGGGGGCGTTCCTTATTTCGGACTCTTGCTGTTTGCGTCTTCTTACCTTTTGATTAAGCAGTAAACTGTTCATGGTATACTGGTTTATCGACATAAATTTTGGCTATAATGAGCCAATTGTATTATGACCGGAAAAGCAATCTTGATGGCCTTTATTGCAGCCCTGGTAATAAAGCTTTTTATTCTGGATTTCATGATTGCCGAGGGAAATTCCATGGTTCCCGCGATAGAAAGCGGGAACATACTCACGGTTTACAAGGCTTCTTACGGAATCAGACTGCCTGGATCGTCTATTTATATTCTGGAATGGGGAAGGCCCAAAGAGGGAGATGTGGTGATTTTCTATACGCCCGCCGGGGAAATCGCGGTTAAAAGATGCGGAGAGAGCCTTTCCGACGGTTTTTTTTACGTATTCGGGGATAACAGTTCCCAATCATACGATTCCCGCAACTATGGGCCAATTCCCAAAAGCCACATCATAGGAAAGGTACTGGGCAAATGATGAACGAGGATCTCCGCGAAGAAACCGGCAGAACCGGCCCGCAGATTGCCGGGAAAAAACGCTTCGCGATTTTCGCGACAGTTTTTGCCCTGGCTGGCCTGGCTATCCTGGGCCGTTATGGCTTTTTAATGCTTTTTCCAAGACAGTCCGCGACGCAAGCCGGCACTGTCAGGCAGGCAGGCAGGGGGCCCATTCTGGATCGCAACGGCCGCCTTCTGGCCCTTGAAACCAGACTGGGAAACATCACTCTCAGGCGGCAGGAAATTGAAAATCCCGAAGAAATCAGCCGGGAGCTTGCCTCTTATCTTGAGGAATCAGAAGCGGCGCTTCTGGACAGAATAACTACTTTTAAAAATTCCACCAGCAATTTTATGTACCTGAAAAGACAGGTGAATGAGTCGATAGTAAGGCTAATTGAAGCGGCTCTTTCGGAAGGCCGTCTTCGGGGCGTGGGCATTGAAAACATGGTGGGGCGAATTTATCCTGAAAGAACCCTTGCTTCACAAATCATCGGCTTTGTTGGGGACGACGGCTCAGGCCTTGCGGGGATTGAATACGCCTTTGACCAGGAATTAACGGTAGAACCGGGCTTATGGTCTCAAACCGGAGGTCTAAGAACCGGAGGTCTAAGAACCGGAGGTAGCCAGGTCTTCCTGACCCTGGACGTGAACATTCAGTACCTGCTTGAGAGCATCGCAACCCAGGTAATGGAAGAAAACAAGGCCGAAGCGGTTATGTTTATGGCTATGGATCCAAGAACTGGAGAAATACTTGGAAGCGCTTCCCTGCCGGGCTACGATCCCAACAACTGGAAAAATTCAAATGAAATTGCCCGCATGGATCGGCCAGCTATATGGTCCTACGAGCCGGGATCGGTTTTCAAGGTTTTTTCGCTTTCGGCGCTGATGGATTCCGGAGCGATTACAGGCAACACTTTTTTTACCTGCAACGGCCACTACGAGCGGACTACGGCAAGGGGCGAGAAAATAATCATCAACTGCATGAGCGCCCACGGGAACGTAAATGTCAGGGACATAATTATTTATTCGTGTAACGCGGGAGCCGCTTACGCGGCGGATCGTCTTGGCTCCCAGGCGTTTTACGACAGCATCACAAGCCTTGGTTTTGGATCGCGCACCGGCGCTGGAAACCCCGGAGAGACCGCGGGATTCCTTCGCCCCACCGAGCGCTGGTCTGATCGTTCCAAGCCCACAATAGCGATGGGCCAGGAAATTGCCGTCTCCGCCCTCCAGATGCTACAGGCCGCCAGCGCGGTCGCCAATGACGGCATTCTGGTTCAACCAAGAATCGTCTCGCGCATTGTTTCCGCCGACGGCAAAACCGTCAATAACTTTGAGACCGCCGCTCCCAGGCGGGTCTTTAGCGCCGAGACGGCAAGGACAATGCGCTCCTACATGATGGACGTTACCTCAAGCATAGGAACAGGCTGGCGGGCCAACGTGGAGGATCTTTCCCTGGCGGTTAAAACCGGCACCGCCCAGCTCATCGATCCAAAAACCGGCGCTTATTCTTCCACGGATTTCATAGCCAGTTGCATAGCCATGCTTCCTGCCGAAAATCCTTCCCTTGTGCTTTACCTTGCGATTGTCAAACCACAGGGCGCGTCCTATCTGGGCGGCAGGATCGCCGCGCCGCCGATACGGGAAGCCGCTGAGGCGCTTATTAACTACCTTGGCATTCCACGAGGCAGGAACCCCCAGGTCAGCCATTCCGGCGCTCTCTCCATCCCCGCCCTTCCCTACCCCGCAGTAAACGAAACCGTCCCCAATTTTACAGGCATCGCGAAAAGACTTTTGGTTCCCCTGCTATTAAGGGACGATCTTAAACTGCAAATCTATGGGGACGGCTGGGTTGCGCGCCAAAGCCCGGCGCCGGGAACGCCAATTACGCCGGACACGGTTATCATTTTGGAACTGGAATGAAAGCTGGCTATGGTATTATTAATTAACAAAAAGGAAAAAGTATGACAGACAAGAAAGATTTACTTGATAAATTAAAAGAATTTGATGATGAATTTCTTGAATATTCGGAAAACTACAGCAAAATTATAGAAAGCACAGAGAAAATAAAAATGTTTTCTCAAGAAAATTTTAAGCAGGAAGAAAAGGCGGTTTTAGGACTGGATATATATAAATATAGCAGTTATGATACTGAAAGACAAAATTTAGTTCCATTTATTTTTGATATAATAAAAGATGAAGCGACAAAATATGTGAAGCACGCGGAAAAATCTTTTTTCCCTACGGAATATGAAAATAAATTTATATCAACAGGCGATGGCGGTTTTATGATATTTGAAACACCATTACACGCATTAATATTCAATCTGCATTTTTATTCGGCTTTACAACTTTTCAATACAGGTCATTTTTTCCCAAGGTTATCTCAATATATGGGCGAGTTAATTATCAGAAGCGCAATAACATATGATAATATATATTCTTATGAAGGTAATTATTATGGGAAAGCGATTATTACAAATGCCAGGATATTAAGCAAAGACAAATTAAACCGCTTTTTAGTTGACAAAAATTTTCACAATTATTTTACCAGGCACTTTAACGGAATAGAAACATTGCCAATATTAACGATAGACAATGTAAAAAGAGAATTAAATCTAAAAGAAGATATTGATTCCTGGTTTATTTATAAAGACAAAAATCTCCCACAGGGACAATTTTATATTAATGATAGAATAAGGAACATCCACGTACAAAAAATTGAAGACTTGTTTGAAAAAGAAACTCAATTAGTTATTTACAATATTGAAATACAAATTGTTGTGGACTTAGTGGATGAAACTGATCAAAATAAAAAAACAAAATATATACTATCAATTGGCAATACCAATGCAATAAGATGATATAATTAGGAGTAAAAACATGAATATTTTTGAATCTATAATGTTGATTTGTTTCGGCTTTGCGTGGCCGATTTCCATATACAAATCACTCGTATCCAAAAAAACGGCTGGTAAAAGCCTATTGTTCCTAATAGTATTGCAGATAGGTTATGTAGCGGGTATTCTTTTTAAACTAACTGAATACTGGGGCAACTTAAAAATAAATCCCAACGAGACTATCAGCATAAATTTATACTTGTACATTCTCAATTTTGTAATGATAACAATAGACGAGTTATTATTTCTGAGGAACCGCAAGATGGAATCATTACATATATAATAAAATATTATATTTATAATCATACTTAACAACTCTTTTTTGTATTTTATATTATAAAGCATGATGTAGGGAGAAGAGTATGAAAATCCGCATTAAACTATTCGGCGGTTTCTCTATTGTAGTTGCAATAGGAGTTGTACTTGGCATAGTGGGTTATTACAGCAACGCCAAGCTAACGTCTTCAGCTGAAGATATACTTCGTTTATCAGAAGTGCGAATGAGTATAACGTCAATATTGAATTCGCATTTTACCTGGAGGCAAGGGCTGACTGATACGGTCTATACCGGATCGGCCTTCACCGGTTCGCTTGATTCCAACTTGTGTTCTTTAGGCAAATATCTGAACAGCGATGAAGTAAAAAAAATGACTGATCCGGAGGCCATTTCACTGCTCAATCAAATCGTTGAACCTCATCGTAAAATTCATGCCGTAGCTAGTGAAATTATTAATCATCTGAAAAACGGGGAAACAGATGAAGCGTTTAATAAGCTCAAAGAAGATATTATTCCGACAACATCGGAAGTCATCTCCAGTTTGGAAAAAATAGAAACCAGGTATGGTGATTTGCTTAATGAAATAATAATAGAAAACAACAAAATAGGCCAAACGTCCAAACGTATTATCATATTAGTCATGATTGTCGTAATAATTGTAAGCGTTATTTTGGCGCTGATTATTACATCGACCATTACTAAACCTATTATAAAAGTAGCCGACACTCTCAAAGTTGTAGCGCAAGGCGATTTGACGCAGACAATTGATGTCAATACAAAAGACGAAATAGGCGATCTCACCAATGATTTTAACTTTACACTTGAAAAAATCAAAGGGCTTGTGCTTCTTATTAAAAAGCAAGCCGGAGTGTTGTCAGAAATAGGCGCTGACCTGTCCAGCAACATGAACGAGACTGCCGCGGCGATAAACGAGATTACCGCCAACATACAGAACATAAAGAATCGCGTCATAAACCAAAGCGCCAGTGTTATGCAAACCAACGCGACTATGGAACAGGTAGTTTCAAATATAAACAAACTCAACAGCCATGTTGAAAATCAAAGTCGGAATATTTCACAGTCATCATCCGCCATTGAGCAAATGGTAGCCAATATCAATTCAGTTACCAATACGTTGGTCAACAACGCCGCCAATGTAAACACATTAAAAGAATCTTCCGAAACAGGACGGGTAGGATTACAGGAAGTCGCGACCGATATTCAGGAAATATCCCGTGAATCAGAAGGCTTGCTGGAAATTAACGCGGTCATGAAAAACATCGCCAGCCAGACCAACTTGCTGTCAATGAACGCGGCGATTGAAGCCGCCCACGCGGGGGAAGCGGGTAAAGGTTTCGCCGTAGTCGCCGATGAAATCCGCAAACTGGCTGTTAGTTCCAGCGAACAGTCTAAAACTATTGGTATGGTATTGAAAAAAATAGCGGAATCAATTAAAAAAATTACAGACTCCACCGAAAATGTGCTGGCCAGATTCGAGGCGATTGATTTAAACGTCAAGACCGTTTCACAGCAGGAAGAAAATATCCGCAACGCAATGGAAGAGCAGGGAGAGGGAAGCAAACAACTCCTGCAAAGCTCCGTTAGTTTGAACGAAATTACACAGCAAGTAAAAACCGGTTCTGTGGAAATGCTTGACGGCAGTAAGGATGTAATGCTTGAAAGCGAAAATCTTGAAAAGCTAACGCAGGAAATCACCGGCGGCATGAACGAAATGGCGACAGGCGCGGATCAGGTGAACATTGCGGTTAACCATGTCAACGAGATAAGCGGCAGAAACAGCGAGGCCATTGATACTTTGCAAAAGGAAGTTTCGCGGTTCAAGGTTGAATAATTGAAAGCGCGATGCCCCATTGTCATTATCGCGAAATCATGATATAAACAATTAAAGAGAAAAAAATGGCTGATATTAATGTAAATATTTCCCGTAAGTATTTCATTGACAATATACGGTCTATTACGGTACTTGTTATTTGGAATAAGGGATAAAGCAAAAGCATGAAAAAGCATTTTTCAATTATATTATTTGTAATTATACCGGCGCTAAACATTTTTTCACAAGACATAAGACGCTCGGAAGATACAACTTTTATTACTTACGAAATGATCTCACCAACAGAAAATAAGGACGCTATAGACGCGTATAACAAAGGAACCGGTTTATTACGACAAAATAAGTTTGAAGAAGCCGAAAAATATTTCTTGACAGCGATAGAACTTGACAATAAATATATAGACGCGATTGATCATTTAGGACTGGTTTATAGGCACATGGAAAAGTATGAGGATTCTGAAAGAATGTATCTTTTATCCATAGAAATTAATCCGGACAATATTGTCCCATACATAAATCTCGCAATGGTTTATCGTCTACAGGGAAGATATGAAGACGCGAGGCAGTCATATTTAAAGGCGCAAAAAATAGACCCGGATGATCCTGAGCCCTATTTTGGGATAGGAGTTTTATATCAACTGGTTGAAATGTATGAAACGTCAATAATTTTTATTAATATAGCGATTCAAAAATACTATGAAAAGGAATCGATTTTGATATGCGACGCATATTACATTCAGGGGAACAATTATTATTACATGGACAACTATAATGATGCATTAAAATATTACAAGGTTGCGTTAATTTATTATCCTGATAATACTGCAATACAGAATAAGATAAATGAGATAGAAAATAAAAAATAGATTCGCTATGAACAAGATCACATATCTTTAGGCCGCTTGTCCATCACGCGCACCGCCTTGCCTTCCGATATTGGCAGACTGCCGCTTTCATGTAGTTCAACTCTGGGGCTGATGAAAATTGAAGCCCTCAGGGTTTCCCTGATCCGCTCCATCAGGGCGTTGAGGGGACGCGCGTCGTCTACGAATATGTCCGGGTTTACTTCGGTTTTTACAGTCAGGCGATCAAGCGCTCCGTCTTTTTCAACCACAATAAGGTAGTTGTTGCCAACTTCCTTCATGCTCATGATCACTTCCTCTATCTGGCTTGGGAAAACATTCACGCCGTTAATGATGAGCATGTCATCGCTACGTCCGGTTATGCGCCGCAGGCGGCGGTGAGTCCTGCCGCAAGGACAGGGCTCAGTGTAAAAGCCGGTAAGATCGCGGGTGCGGTAGCGGAGTATGGGCGTAGCTTCCCGGCAGAGAATGGTAAGCACCAACTCCCCTATTTCGCCCTCTTTCACAGGCTCCAGGGTATCCGGGTTTATTATCTCAGCGATGTAGCCGTCTTCCCATAGGTGCATCCCGCTTTTGCACTGGCACTCAAAGGCAACGCTTGGACCGTTCATTTCCGAAAGGCCATAGGAATTGTACACGTCAATTTTAAGCAGGGCTTCAATCCGCTTTCTGGTGTCTTCCGAGTACGGCTCCGCGCCGGCAAAAGCGCGTTTAAGGGCCAGGCTTTCCCTCTTTACACCGGCTTCTTTCATTTTAGTTTCAAGATGCAAAAGGAAACTCGGAGTGGCGTGTACCACGGTGGTGCCAAAATCTTCCATCAGTTTGAACTGTCTGTTGGTATTTCCCGCGCCCGACGGGATAACCAGCATACCGACTTCTTCGCCGCCCTGGTGCAAACCAAGGCCTCCGGTGAAGAGGCCGTAGGTTATCATGTTCTGAAACACATCGCTTTCAGTACAGCCCGTTCCGTAAATGCAACGGGCCATGTTGTTCGTCCAGTGTTTAATGTCGTTGCGGTTAAAATAAATCGTAGTTGGAATTCCGGTTGTGCCGCTTGAGGCGTGAAGTCTTATCACTTCCTCCCTCGGTATGCTTAAAAAACCGTAAGGGAAACCTTCCCTGAGATCGTTTTTGGTTGTAAATGGAATACGTTTTAAGTCTTCCAGGGTTTTGATGTCATCCTTACTTTGAATGCCCACTGTCGCGAGGCGCTTCTTATAAAACGGCGTACGCAGGCAAAAGCCGATTTCCTCCCTCAGCTTTCGCAACTGCAACGCGGAAAGCTCATCACGGGGCATCTTCTCAATGTCCGGCTCCCAGTATTGAAATTCCATCGTTAATTACTGCCTAAATCGTCACGAACCTTGACTGTAACTGTTTCCTCATAGCAGGAAAAGCAATTATCCACTAAGGCCTTATCCGGCGCTTTGGTGATCATGCTTACCACAGGCACTATGATAAGCCCGGCGAGCATCGCGAAGGCTCCGGCGTTGATCGGCGACTGCAAAAGAGCAGGGAACGAGCTTCTAAAGAAGATGTTGAGGGTCAACAGGCCGGTACTGAAAATAAAACTGCACCAAACGGCGATTTTACTAACCTTCTTCCAATACAGTCCGTATACGAAGGGAGCAAGGAACGATCCGGCCAGAGCGCCCCAGGAAACGCCCATCAACTGCGCGATAAAGCTAATTCCGCCCCTGTACTGAATAATCCCGATAAATGAGGAAATAACGATGAACACCACAATCAGTACCCGGATTATGAAGAGCTGGCTTTTTTCGTTCATCTTCTTTACTACATGGCCTTTCAGGAAATCCAGCGTCAAGGTCGAAGCCGACGCAATAACCAGAGACGAAAGCGTTGACATGGATGCCGCGAACACCAATAGGATGACGACGCCAATCATCAAATCAGGAAATTTAGAAAGCATGGCGGGTATAATGGAGTCAAAGACTATGCCGCCGTTAGCGCCGTATGAAATTTTATCCGAGTGAGCGTACAGCCGACCGAAACTGCCAAGAAAATAACAGCCGCCCGCCACAACAAAGGCAAAGAACGTAGATATAATCGCGCCCTTCGAAATCGACTTTTCTGACTTAATGGAATAAAACTTGGAAACCATCTGAGGCAGTCCCCAAGTACCGAGCGATGTCAATAATACAACGCCTAGCAGGCTTAAGGGGTCTGGCCCAAAGAATGACGCTAACACGCCGGGCGTGGGTACTTTATTAACATTAACTTCTTCGATTTTAGCCATAGAGGTTAGCGCCGTCAGGAAGCCGCCATTGTCCTTTAACACCGCCCCTATAACCGCGACAATTCCGACAAGCATGATTACGCCCTGAATAAAATCGTTTACGGCGGTTGCGAAATAACCTCCGGCAACAACGTATATCGCGGTGAGAATCGCCATTATGACAATGCAGTATGTAAAGTCAATATTAAACGCCATCGCAAACAGGCGGGAAAGCCCGTTATACAGCGAAGCCGTGTATGGAATAAGGAAAATAAAAACTATAATTGCCGCCCCGATT
>Ga0268262_10002238_pt1 | contig 22688 bp, 23 predicted proteins | sample TergutNc150P3_FD_190354 | JGI IMG/M metagenome (GOLD analysis project Ga0268262, IMG submission 190354) | Nasutitermes corniger P3 segment gut microbial community from laboratory colony in Florida, USA - Nc150 P3 (SPAdes) (version 2) | ecosystem: Host-associated > Arthropoda: Insects >...
GCTGTATCACGGTTTTTATCGGTCCCTGTCTTGCCAAGAGGCGTGAAGGTATGGACGATGATCTTGTGGATTATGTTATTTCCATTGAAGAACTGGGCGCGTTTTTTGTGGCGAAGGAGATCGATGTTGCAAAGGCTGACCCGAAGCCGGGAAGTAAACTGCCTACCTCCACGGGTAGAAATTTCGCCAAATCAGGCGGCGTTGCCCTGTCGGTAAAGGCTCGGCTGAAAGATCCTTCTATGCTCAAAGAGGCGGTCATTGACGGTCTTGATAAGACCGGTATAAAAACTCTCACCGAATTCGGCAAGATAAACGCAGGCGAACTTCCGCGCAAGGACGACACGCCCAACCTTATAGAGGTAATGGCATGTCAGGGCGGCTGTGTCGCAGGACCTTCGGTAGTTACCAATCCCAAGGTCGCCCTTTTGCAGTTGACGAAATACGCGGAGACCGGCGCAAAAGTTGGCGAAAACAAATAATTGCGCAGTTTGAAAATTTTTTAAACGTAAAAAACTGCGGCTCCGTAGGGTCCTAAAATCACGGAAAATTTGAAGTCCGTTGTTTTCTCGTTTGATATAAGCAGTTTTGAGCCGATAAACCGTTCGGGCAGGGTGAATATTTTTCCATCTTGCGAGAAATTGCAAACTACCAGCAAGCTCTCATTTTGGTAATTACGGGTATAAACATATAGATCTGGGTCGTTGGGCAGTAACAATTCATAATTGCCATAGGTGATAATATCGAGTTGTTTACGCAGTTGAATAAGAGTTTGATAATACGCAAAAATTGAATCTTTGCGCCGCATTTGTTTTTCGGTATTGATCTCAATATAGTTGGGGTTTACCATAATCCACGGTTCGCCCGATGAAAATCCCGCGTTGGCGCTGGTGTTCCACTGCATAGGCGTGCGGGAATTGTCTCTGCTTCTGTTCCGCAAAAAGCGAAGCATGTCTTCTTTAGGAATAAGTTTTTTTTGCACCACAAGTTCATTGTACGCGTTGATACTTTCAAGGTCGCGGTAGTCGCTGATGTCATTAAAGGGAGCGTTGGTCATGCCGATTTCCTCGCCCTGGTAAATGAACGGAGTACCCTGTAAAAAATGCAGATATGTCGCGATCATTTTTGCCGATTTTTCGCGGTGCTTTTTATCGTTTCCAAGCCGCGAAACAACGCGGGGCTGGTCGTGGTTGCTCCAGTACAAAGTGTTCCACGCGCAGTCATGCAGCCTTGTCTGCCAGCGGGAAAAAAGTTCTTTTAATTCTACCAAATTGATTTTGCGATCATTCCATTTAAATGTTTCTCCGCCGTCCAATTCTATTTGTTCAAATTGAATCACCATGTCAAGCTCAGTGCCTTCGGAGTTGGCGTATTTTACCGCCTCGTCAATGGTTACTCCGCCTGTTTCGCCTATTGTTATAATGTCATATTTTGATAATACTTCGCGCCTCATCTCCTGCATAAATTCATGCACGCGCGGACCGTTGGGGATAAGTTTTTTTATATCGCCGTCAATAAATTCTTTGGGTTTGGAAATAAGACTGATTGCGTCCATGCGGAAGCCGTCAATGCCCTTGTCCAGCCAAAAACGCATCATGCCGTGAATGGCAGATCGTGTGGCGGGGTTTTCCCAGTTCAAGTCGGGTTGATAGGGTGAAAAAAGGTGAAGAAAATACTGACCTGTTGTTTCGTCTAATGTCCACGCGGGACCGCCGAACCATGCCTGCCAGTTATTGGGCGGTCTGCCGTCTTTGCCGTCCCGCCAAATGTAATAATTGCGTTTGGGGTTGTCTTTGCCGCTTCGGCTTTCGAGAAACCACTGGTGCTGAGTGGAAGTATGGTTGACTACCAAATCCATTACAATTTTTAAACCAAGATCGTGCGCGTCTTTTAAAAGGCGATCAAAGTCCGCCATCGTCCCGAACTCGGGATTGATGGCGGTGTAATCGCTTATGTCGTAACCGTTGTCGAACATGGGGCTTTGGTAAATCGGAGAAATCCAGATTACATCGGCTCCCAGTTTTTTTATGTAGTCAAGTTTAAACGTAATGCCGTTTATATCGCCAATGCCGTCTCCGTTGGAGTCGCAGAAACTGCGAGGATAAATTTGGTATACAACCGATTTTTTCCACCATTGAGACTTCATTTTTACTCCGAGTTTTATTTTAAAAAAGTTGTCAACTATGTCCAAAGAATACTGTGCGCTTTATGCAGAATTTTATTTAAAATATTGCTTTATATTTTAACATATTTTTATATAGTGTCAAGAGATAATTATGTATTTTATACTAATTTTTAATTCATTATTGACAGCTAATTTGCGGTATAAAGCTGTTTATACGGATTTTTTGAGTTAGGTCTTAGCACATAATAGCGATCTTGTAAAAGCTTTTGCGCGTCCATGTCAAAATGTCCCGCAAACTCCGTAACATACGGAATAATTTCTTTTAGTTCTTCGCTGTCGGCGACTTTTTCCGTAATTTGCGCCGGTAATCCTGAAAGTTCTTTATCTGTCCTGACGAAAATTTTTCCGCCGTGCATACCTGTTCCCGTAAAATACCACACCGGAACTTCCTGACAGCCTATGCCTAGAACAATAATCAGTCCGCCCGCAAGGTATTCTCCCAAAAAACTTCCCGCTCTGCCGCCGATTACTATTACAGGTTTTTTTTCTTTGTATTCTTTCATGTGGATACCCGTTCTGTATCCCGTATTGCCTTTAATAAAAATACAGCCGCCGCGCATGGCGTAACCGAGCGCGTCTCCGGCGTTTCCGTGAACGATAATTTTTCCGTCATTCATTGTGTCGCCAACCGCGTCCTGTGCGTTGCCTTGAACTACGATGGTTCCTCCGTCAAGATAAGCTCCAAGAGCGTTACCCGGCGTTCCTTTTATCGTTATGTTTTTACCGCTCATGCCGCTGGCGATATATCTTTGACCGAAACAATCTTCTATATTAAGATTAGTCTCGTTTGAGGCTTTTATCCGTCTGTTTAATTCTTTAAAATCAAAATTCCGCGCCGATATCATGATGCGATTCCTCCTAATTTTATCTTTCGGTCTTCTTTTGTAAACGCCATAAGCCCCGGTTTTTCGCATACAAGCTTAAAGTCGATTGTATCAAGCGGGGTGCGTTCGCGGATAAGAGCAGTATAAATCCCCGCTTTTTCCACATTACCGATTAAAATAAAACCGTTTAATTTATTGCCGCTGTAGAACAGCCGTTTAAAATTGCCGCCGTTGTTTTCAGCGTATGCATCGCCGGTGTAATTGCCCGCTGTGATGATGTGCATTCCGAAGAACCCGATTGCGTTCATGGGGATTGCCTTGTCAAAACTCGCGTCGGCTTTTCCCGCCATATTGAATCCCGCGCATTCGCCCTGCATGTAAGCGTTGGGCAAAAGCGCCATGATTTTATTCTGTCCGCTTGATATGTCGTTTGTCTGCGTACAATCGCCCGCGGCGTAAATATCTTTTGCCGATGTTTCCGATTTTTCATTAACGACAATACCGCGTTCAATTTTCGCAATCCCGTCGAGGAGAGCGGTATTGGGACGCACGCCGACGGCAAGAACCAGAACGTCAAATTCCGCCGACTCGCCGTTTTCAAAAATTGCTTTTTTATTTTCAAACTTTTTTACGCTCGCGGCAAGTTTAAACTCAACGCCCTTGCTTTCCATATGATTTTGAATAATCTTCGCGCCGTCATTGTCAAGAATACTCGGCAAAATGCGTGAAGCAAGATCAACTACCGTTATGTGCTTTACTCGCTCATGAATACCCTCGGCGCACTTTAAGCCGATAAGACCCGCGCCGATAATCAGTACGCGTTTGTCTTTTCCAAGCATGGTTTCCAGTTTTTTCGCGTCGTCAAGGCTCATGAATGTGCATTTGTCTTTTACGGAATCAAGTCCGTCAAAAGGCGGCACAAACGCGGAAGAACCCGTCGCGACAAGTAATTTATCATAATCAACCTTTTTGTTATCTGATAAAATAACTTTTTTCGCCCCCGAATCAATTTTTGTTACGGAGACATTGGAAAGCAGATTACATTTATTGTCAGTGTAAAAATTTCCGCCGCGATACTTCATTTTTTCCTCGGTGGTTTTACCGAGCAGGAGATAGGATATCAGCGGGCGCGAATAGGTATGGTACGGCTCATTTGTGATAATTGTAATTTCGCCTGATTTATCTATTTGACGGATTCCCTCAACCGCGCCAACACCCGCGGCGGAATTACCGATAATAACATATTTCATGATTACCCTCTTTCCTCAAAAACAATCGCGTTATTCGGACACCCCTTTACGCACGCCGGAGTACCTGAAGCCGTTTTAACGCACAACTCGCATTTCTGCACCGCGCCTTCATCCGACGGAGACACCGCGCCGTAAGGGCAGCTTAATATACATGTAAAACAACTAACGCATCTGTCGCTGTCAATTGTAATTACTCCGTCCGTAATAGTCAAAGCGCCCGTAATGCACCCTTTAACGCATAACGGCTCCTTGCAATGACGGCAGGAGACGGCGAAACTAATCCCGTCTTTTTCCTCTATGCGGATTTTCGGGTTAATTTTAATGCCTTTAAGCGCGCGAGCCATATCGCTTTCGTTTGTTCCCGCGAAAGCGCAATAATATTCGCACAGGTGGCAGCCCAGACACCATTTTTCGTTTACATATACTCTTTTCACGATTTTACCTCAACTCCAAGTAGTCATCGCGTCCGGCTCCGACGGACACATATTTTATCGGACAACCCACGGCTTTTTCAATAAAACGAATGTATTTAATCGCCGAGTCCGGTAAATCTTCCGGTTTGCGGCACTTAGATACGTCTGTTTTAAAACCTTCCATATATTGATATACGGGTTTTGCCTTTTCAAGCGCGCTACCTGACGGGAAGCGATCGGTCTTTACTCCGTCAATCTCATACTCTGTGCAAATTGGAATTTTGTCAAGATACGAAAGTACGTCGAGTTTTGTCAGCGCAAGTTCGTTCGCTCCCTGCGCCTGCACTCCGTAACGGCTCGCCGGCACGTCAAATGCGCCGACTCTGCGCGGTCTGCCGGTCGCGGCGCCGTATTCGGCTCCCGCTTCGCGCAGGGCGTTGGCTTCATCGCCTGTCATTTCAACGGCAAACGGTCCTTCGCCTACGCAGCTTGAAAAGGCTTTCATAATGCCGATAACGCAGTCAAGTCTAACGCCGGGTATTCCGGCTCCTATGGGCGCATAAGCGGCAAGAGTCTGAGACGAGGTGGTGTAGGGGTAAATACCGTAATCAATGTCGCGTAACGCGCCTAACTGCGCCTCAAATAAAATGTCTTTTCCGGCTTTTACGGACGCGGACAGAAAATCAGTTGTATCGGTGATAAAAGGTTTTATTTTCGTTCCAAAATCAGTCAGCCAAGCCATGATATCGTCCAGCTTTACACCTGATCCGTAGGCTTTAAAAATCATATTTTTCCATTCAAGAATGTCCGTTAGTTTTTGTTTTAAAGTCCCGCTGTCAAGAATGTCGCCTATCCTTATGCCTTTTTTCATGTATTTGTCGCCGTACACGGGCGCGATGCCTCGGCGGGTAGAGCCGTATTTTTTATCGCCAAGACGTTCTTCCTCAAGTATGTCCTGCGCTTTGTGGTACGGCAGGCAGATAAAAGCCTTGTCGCTGATTTTTAAACTGTCGGGAGTAACCTTAATGCCTTGTTCTTTTAGTTTGTCAATTTCACCGCACAAATGTTCTATGTCGATAACCATGCCGTTTCCCATAACATTTACAGTTCCGTCTCGCAGAATACCGGACGGCAAAAGGTTAAGAATAAATTTTCCCTTATCGTTGATGACTGTATGACCGGCGTTATTGCCGCCCTGATAACGGCAGATTATTTCGTATTTTTCCGAAAGCAAATCGACCATGCGTCCCTTGCCCTCATCTCCCCAATTTATACCGACTATTGCCGTAATCATATCATTCCCCCCCTTATACCGTTATCTTAACATCAACGCCTAAAATTTCTTTATTTGCGTCAAGAACTTTTTTTACTTCAATTAAAAATTCTTCCGTTTGCTCTTTCGCCCTGCCTGTAAATTGTTCCGCGGAAAGCATGTTATCCATTTCTTTTTTGGTTATCTCAAAAGTGTTATCTGCTAAAATGCGGGTGATTAAATCGTTGTCGCCGCCGTGCAGTTTTATTTTTTCCGCCGCCTCCATGGAGTGAATCCTTATTTTTTCGTGGAGAACCTGCCTGTCGCCGCCTTTTTTTACGCAGTGCATTAAAATATTTTCCGTCGCCATAAAAGGCAATTCTTCGTTTAAATGTTTTTCTATTACTTTGGGATAGACATTAAGCCCGCCGACAATGTTGATGTAAAGCGAAAGTATCGCGTCTGTGGCGAGAAACGCCTCGGGGATTGATATTCTGCGGTTAGCTGAATCGTCGAGAGTGCGTTCAAGCCATTGCGCGCTTGCGGTAAGCGCCGGATTAAGAGCGTCAACTGTCACATAACGGGCTAGGGAAGCGATACGCTCGCTTCTCATCGGATTTCTTTTGTACGCCATCGCGGAAGAGCCTACTTGAGTGTTCTCAAACGGCTCGTCAACTTCTTTTAAATGAGAAAGCAGACGGACATCGTTAGAAAATTTATACGCGCTTTGGGCGATACCCGAAAGAACGGACAGCGTGTAATAATCGACTTTTCTTGAATAGGTTTGTCCGCTTACGGAGTATACTTTTTCAAAGCCCATTTTTTCGGCTATTTTTTTTTCGAGAGATTTTACTTTTTCATGATCGCCTTCAAAAAGAGAAAGGAAGCTCGCGCCTGTTCCCGTTGTGCCTTTACAGCCAAGCAATTTTAAGCCGTTAAGCGTAAAGTCAAGCTGTTCAAGGTCGGACAATAAATCCTGTATCCAGAGCGTAGCGCGTTTCCCCGCCGTAGTCGGCTGAGCCGCCTGAAAATGCGTGAAGGCGAGGCAGGGAAGGGCTTTGTATTTGTCGGCGAACTCGCAAAGTTTGGCTATCGTGTTTACAAGCAGTTTTTTAATTTGCATAAGCGCGGCGTGTTGCTGAATGATGTCGGTGTTATCGCCCACATAGCAGGAAGTAGCTCCCAGGTGGATAATCGGTTTTGCTTTCGGGCATTGTTCGCCGAAGGCGCGGATATGCGCCATTACGTCGTGCCTTGTCTCCGCCTCAATTTTTGCCGCTGCTTCGTAGTTGATGTTTGTTTGCTGCGCCTTCATCTCGTCAATCTGTTCCGTACTTATATCAAGCCCCAGCTCTTTCTGGCTCTCCGCAAGCGCAATCCACAGTTTGCGCCATGTTGAAAATTTATTGTCGTCCGAGAATATAAACTGCATTTGCGCGCTTGCGTATCTTTTACAGAGAGGGTTCTCGTACCGATCAGGCATTGACCAGCCTCCGCAAACATTCGGCGTAAATTTCCGATGTTTTGCTTAACACATCGTCGGGCACATTGTCAAATTGCATCTCGCCGTCTTTTTTGTTGTTCTGAAGCCAGTCCCGCACAAATTGTTTGTCGTAACTTTTCGGCGAAGTTCCGATTTTGTAATCGGCAAGACTCCAGAATCTGCTTGAATCGGGAGTAAGCACTTCGTCGGCGATAAAGAGATTATTGTTTTCATCAAGACCGAATTCAAATTTTGTGTCGGCGATAATAATGTTTTTTTTGTACGCGTAATCATAACAAGTTGTGTAAATATCAAAGCATAGTTTTTCTATTTTTTTCGCCAAGTCGGCGCCGATATTATCCGCGAGATACTGAATGGAAATATATTCGTCGTGTCCTTCACGCGCTTTTGTCGAGGGGGTAAAAAGAGGGGTGGCAAGTTTCTCGGCAAGTTTATAATTGCCTTCTATCTTTTGACCGCAGAATTCTTTTCCTTTGGAGTACGCTTCCCACATATTCCCGAACACATATCCCCTAATGATAAATTCAAACGGCAGTATTTTAAGTTTTTTTACTAAAACCGTGCGCCCCTCAAATTCGTCCTTCTGAAAAAATTCGGGCATATCTTTTAGGTTGCCGGAAATAATATGATTTGGAATAATATTTTTTGTATAATCAAACCAAAATAAAGATACGGCGTTTAACACTTTTCCTTTATTGAGTACGGGTTTAGACAGGATAACGTCAAATGCGGAAATTCTATCCGTGGTAACAATGACAAGTTTGTCATCGGAAATCTCGTAAACTTCCCTGACTTTTCCGCTGATTATTTTTTTCATGTTACGCTCCTTATTCCCCGGCGTGTTTAATCCCTAAAATTTCCAACTCTTTTTCGTTTAATCCAACTCCTCGGAGCATAAGTCTGTTTCCTTTAAGTCCGTCAATCGAGTTAATTCCCATGCCGCCCATCATTTCTTTTATTTCGTGATCCCACGCTGTCATCAAATTGACGAGCCGTTTGTATCCAAGGTCGGGGTTAAGGCGTTTAACAAGTTCGGGAACCTGCGTCGCTATGCCCCAGTTGCATTTACCGCCGTGGCAGCTTCTGCACAAGTGGCAGCCTAGGGCGATTAACGCTGCGCTTCCTATGTACACACAGTCAGCGCCGAGAGCGACGGCTTTTACAATGTCGGTGCTTGAGCGGATACTGCCGCCAACTACAATAGACACATTGTTGCGGATACCTTCGTCACGTAACCTTTTGTCAACGCCTGCAAGCGCAAGCTCTATCGGAATACCGACATTGTCTCTTATGCGTGTCGGAGCCGCTCCTGTTCCGCCTCGGAAGCCGTCAATGGCGATTATGTCTGCGCCGCTTCTCGCTATGCCGCTTGCGATCGCCGTAACGTTATGCACTGCGGCGATTTTAACAATTACGGGTTTTTGATAATTCGTCGCTTCTTTCAAAGAGAAAACAAGCTGACGCAAATCTTCAATAGAATATATGTCGTGGTGAGGAGCGGGCGAAATTGCGTCGCTGCCTTCGGGGATCATTCTTGTGCGTGAAATGTCGCTTACAATTTTTGTTCCCGGCAAATGTCCGCCGATACCGGGCTTTGCGCCCTGACCCATTTTAATTTCAACCGCCGCTCCTGCGTTCAAATATTGAGGATGAACTCCGAAACGCCCCGACGCTACTTGTACGATTGTGCTTTTTCCGTATTTATAAAAATCTTCATGCAGACCGCCTTCGCCCGTGTTGTAAAGAATACCAAGCTCCTCGGCGGCACGAGCCAAACTTTCATGAGCGTTATAACTTATCGAACCGTAACTCATTGCTGAAAACATAACAGGCATAGACAAACGCAGCTGCGGCGGCAGGTTGTTGATAATTTTGCCGTTAGCGTCTCTCTCTATTTTTTCGGGCTTTGCTCCCAGAGATATTCTTGTCTCCATAGGTTCACGTAACGGATCGATAGAAGGATTTGTTACCTGCGAAGCGTTCAAAAGTATTTTATCAAAATAAACTGGAAAATCTTCTGGATTGCCCATACTGGACAGCAGTACGCCGCCTGTGTTTGCCTGTCTGTAAATTTCATCGAGTGTTTTGCCATACCAGTTTGTATTTTGTTTGTAGGTGTTGCCGCTTTTTACGACTTTAAGAGCCCGGGTAGGGCAGAGCGAAACACAGCGGTGGCAGTTTACGCACTTTGAATCATCGCATAACATTTTTTCTTTTTCTTCGACATACTCATGCGCTTCGTTGGCGCATTGACGTTCACAAGCGCGGCAGACAATGCATCTGTCGTAGTTTCTTACAATTTCATATTCGGGGTATATTAAATTTATTGCCATTACGCTTTACCTCTGTTTAAGTTGACGATAACAGGCTGACCGCCTCTGGGCGCCCATACAGTGTCAAGGTTCGGTTCGATAATGCGGATAGCCGCTTCTTCGCTGGCGATATAGGTAACATCGCCTTTTTCGCCGACAACCATACTTCGCAGTTTAAGTCTGTCGTTTAACGCCATAAGTCCGCCCTCATGCCCCACAAGGATAGAGAAGGGACCTGTTACAAGATATGAGCTGAACATTACACGCAAATATTCGTGCGTTTCTTTTTCTTCGGGCGGCTGTTTATCGATAGTCTGCCAAAATGAAGCGGCGATTACGGAAGCAATCTCGCTGAAAGAAAGTTTTTGTTTTCTGTGCAGAAAATCAATAATATAGGTGATAACTTCGGTATCGGTTTGAAGCGTACATTTGTATCCGTACATTTCGATAGATCTGCGGTTGGTATCGTAGGAAGATATTTCGCCGTTATGCACGACGGAGTAATCAAGAAGAGAGAAAGGATGAGCGCCGCCCCACCAACCCGGGGTATTTGTCGGGTAACGACCGTGCGCCGTAAAGCACCAGCCTTCATATTCTTCCAGTTTGTAAAAACGCCCGACATCTTCGGGAAACCCGACAGCTTTGAACACGCCCATATCTTTTCCGCTGGAAAAAACAAAAGCGCCTTTAATATTTGTATTGATGCTGAACACGTATTTGGCGGTAAATTCACGCTCGTCGAGCTGACTTTCGATGAGTTTTGCAGGCAGAGGATTTACAAAGTACCGCCAGATTATCGGCTCGTCGGTGATTTCTTTTATTTTTCTTGTCGGAATTTTTGAATCACTGATAATATCAAAATGCAGTTTTAGAAATTCCTCGCACTCTTTTTTTGAAGAAGGGGAATCGAAAAATAAATGCAGGGCGTAATAGTCCTTATATTCAGGGTAAATTCCATACGCGGCAAATCCGCCGCCCAGACCATTCGAGCGGTCGTGCATGACAGCGATTGAAGTAATAATCGCCTCGCCGTTCATCCGCCGCCCTGTTTTGTCAATAATGCCTGATATGGCACAGCCGGAAGGTATCCGTATCTGTCCCTCATACTGCATAGAGTAACCTCCAAAAACGCTAAATAAAAGCATGGCTGTTATTCAGCGGGAAACGGGAGTCGGACCCGCGCCATGCGCCCCTTCGGGTCGCTTGTCGTAAGGAATGGATTTTATGATCCGTCTCCCGCACTTATTCGATATTTGCAAAGAAAATCATAAAGAACGATTTAACTGGCTATTTATGATTTTTAAGCGGGAAACGGGAGTCGGACCCGCGACATCGACCTTGGCAAGGTCGCGCTCTACCACTGAGCTATTCCCGCGCTTTTTTCACCATATCAAATGATAAAAAACGTGTCAAGCGGTGAAAACCCGTTTTTTTGCTGGTTTTTCCCCCTTTTTTATGGTATATTTTTGTGAGAGAGGACTAATTAAATGAAAAATATTATACCGTTAATATTTTTTTGTGTCTTTCTAATTGGCTGTAATAATGATTGGGGAAATGATTGGAAACCTGACTTTTTTATTGCTCAAAATGTAAAAGAAATTCGATTATCAGGGTTAACAGAAAAGTCCGGTATAAAATTGACTATTGGGTATTGGGAAACAAATAATTACAAAACAAAACAAATGTTTAAGGATTATACCGCAGATACAACCGATTATTTTTCACCCGGTATTGATATAACATATCTCAGTTATGGAGATACTAATCCTCCGGTATATAGACATAAAATTACGTTTGAAAATAATATTCTTACAATAATTATTACATATTTTAATGAAGAATAAATATTGTATATCCTTCCCCCCTTATGCTACAATTCCGCATGGCTTTAAACTGCGGCATTGTGGGGCTTCCCAATGTGGGGAAATCTACAATTTTTTCGGCTTTAAGTTCCGCTCCGGCCGAAGCGGCTAATTATCCTTTCTGCACAATTAACCCGAATGTCGGGATCGCAAGCGTACCCGATTTGCGGTTGGACAAATTGTCGGCTCTTTTTAGGCCGAAGAAAACAATTCCGGCGACTGTGGAATTTGTCGATATCGCGGGACTTGTTAAAGGAGCGTCAAAAGGGGAGGGGCTGGGCAATCAGTTCCTTTCGCATATCCGTGAGGTTTCGGTTTACGCTCACGTTGTCCGCTGTTTTGAAAACGCCGATGTTATCCATGTAAATAATAAAGTCGATCCTGTTTCCGATATGGAAACTATCGACATCGAGCTTGCCCTTGCCGATTTGCAGGGAGTTGCTAAACGCAGGGAACGAGCGGAAAAAATGCTGAAAGTTCAGAACGAGAAAAAAAACGCCGAGACGGTTATCGCCGTGCTTGATAAAATCAGTCCGATGCTTGAGGACGGCAAGCCCATTCGTTTATCCGATTTGAACGATGACGAAAAAGCGGCGATTTACGATTGCCATTTTATCACCGCCAAGCCCCAACTTTATGTGTGCAATGTCGATGAAGAGGGAATACGCTCCATTGCCGCAGGCGGCGAGGGGAACGTTCATGTGCAAGCCGTGAAAAAAAGAGCGGCGGCGGAAGGCTCAACCGCAATTTGTATCTGCGGCAAGTTTGAGGCGGAACTTTCGGACATAACCAACATAGAAGAAAAACTTGCGTTCCTTGAAGAGTTGGGGCTGAAAGAGCCCGGACTTTCTTCTCTTATCCGCTCGGCGTATCAACTTCTTAACCTGCGAACTTTTTTTACTGCCGGAGAAGATGAATGCCGAGCGTGGACAATTCACGCAGGCGACAGCGCGCCCAAAGCGGCAGGCGTTATTCACACGGATTTTGAAAAAGGTTTTATAAAAGCGGAAGTTTATACATGCGATGATATTTTTAAATACGAAACAGAAGCGAAAATAAAAGAAGCGGGAAGATATCGAGTTGAAGGAAGAGATTATATCGTCCAAGACGGGGACGTGATGTTCTTCAAGTTCAACGTATGATTTCGGAGCGGTAACAAGAGCAATATGGACAAGCTGACAATCCTCAGAGAAAAATTCGGCTACTCCTCTTTTCGTCCGGGGCAGGAAGAAGTGATTGAAGCCATTCTTGCGGGAACGGACGCGCTTGCGGTGATGCCCACGGGAGCGGGGAAATCTCTCTGCTATCAAATCCCTGCCCTCATGCTTGACGGCATGACTATCGTTATTTCGCCGCTTATTTCTTTGATGAAGGATCAAGTCAGCGCATTAAAAGAAGCAGGGTGCGGAGCGGCTTTTCTAAACAGTTCTTTAAGCGGCAGTGAATATTATGATACGATGGAAGAAATAACGAACGGCATGATTAAATTGCTCTACATCGCTCCTGAACGTTTGCAAAGAGCGGATATGTCAGAATTAGCGATGGACAATGTTCCGCTTGTTGTAGTTGACGAGGCGCATTGCGTGTCACAGTGGGGGCATGACTTCAGAACAAGTTATCTGCAAATAGCGAAATTTATAAAAAGCATTAAGCCTCGTCCTGTAGTTGCTGCTTTTACCGCTACCGCAACCGTTAATGTGAGGGAAGACATTTGCAGACTGCTTGCGTTACGCAAACCTCTTTCCGTAAACACAGGTTTTGACAGACCCAATCTTTATTTTGAAGTGCAAAAACCAAAAGACAAAAAAACCGCCCTGTTGGACTGTCTTGAAAAGCGGAAAGAAGCAAGCGGTATAATTTATTGCGCTACCAGAAGAACTGTGGAAGAAACTTGCGGTTTTTTAATTAGCCACGGTTTCAACGCTACCCGTTATCACGCCGGTCTTATTGACGAAGAACGCAGAAAAAATCAGGACGATTTTATTTACGACCGTAAACCTGTCATGGTAGCGACTAACGCATTCGGTATGGGAATTGATAAATCAAATGTGTCCTATGTCATTCATTACAACATGCCGAAAAATATCGAAAGTTATTATCAGGAAGCCGGACGTGCCGGACGCGACGGCTCTCCTGCGGATTGCATTCTTTTGTACAATGGTCAGGACGTGCAAATAAACAAGTACCTTATAACTCATGAGGAAGATGAAGAAACCGCAGACTATGAATTGCAAGCCCACAACTTGGAATTGCTTAAACAGATGACTTTCTATGCTACAGGGCAAGACTGCCTTCGCAAACGCCTGCTTGCCTACTTCGGCGAACAAATGGCGGCAAACTGCGGCAACTGTTCAAACTGCCTGACGGAATTTGAGGAGACCGATGTTACTTTGGAAGCGAGAAAAATCGTCTCCTGTGTTTTTCGTTTGAAACAGCGAGGCAGAAGTTTCGGCAAGACAATGATAATCGACATTCTGCGAGGCAGTAAGAACGAAAAAATTATCCGCTTCGGTTTTGATACCCTAAGCACATTCGCAATCATGGCAGATACAAAAGCGCACAGAATTCGCCAAATCCTTGATCACCTAATCGACAAAAATATTTTATTTGTGGAAGAAGGGGAGTATCCTGTTGTAACTCTCGGTTATGCGGAAGGACTGCTCAAGGAAGAGGAGCGTGTTTTAATGAAAATACCGCAAGAGCGTGAAAAAGCTCCCGATGAGAAAAAATCAAAGAAAAAGAGTGGAAAACTTTTAGATACGCAAAATGCGTCGGATGAAAAAACATTGCGGCAAAGAGGCGCAAAAATAGACGGCACGCAAAAGGGGGCAGAGGATATTGACGAGAGCTTGCTGGATAAATTGAAAAAGTTACGGAGGGAAATCGCCGTAAAGGAATCTGTTCCCGCCTACATAGTTTTTTCCGACGCAAGCCTGCGGGATATGTGCCGCAAAAAGCCGACCTCGCTGGTTCAGTTTTCAGGCGTTAACGGGGTGGGGAGCGTAAAGTTGGAAAAGTACGGAGACATTTTCACTTGTCTTATCAGTAAATATTACGAAGGATAATATTTCATTTAACGAATATTATTTTATTTAACCATATTCCCAATAATACAAACAATATACATAAAACATTATTCAGTAATATATTTAGTATTCCGTACTTTATATTTCCATTCAAAAAATAATTTACCGTTTCAAGCGAATATGCTGAAAATGTCGTATAACCGCCCAAAAAGCCTGTAATTATAAATAATTTCCATCTTGGATTTAATGCGAACATATCAAAAATGTTTATTAAAAAACCGATTAATAACGCTCCTATGCAATTTACAAAAACAGTTCCCAAAGAAAAAGTTTTATTATACAAATTATTCACAAATTGACTCGTAAAATACCTTGATAACGCTCCAATTCCTCCGCCGATAACCACATAAATTCCACTCATTTATTTGCCTCCGTTTGTTCTTTTTTCATAGGTAAAAATATTGCCGGAATAATTGATATAACCGCGAAACCTATTGACCACAAAAAGACGGTGTTAAACGCCTTCCCAACCATTTCCGCGTCCGCGTTAGCGGGCATGTGATTTTGTAAAATAATAGCCAGAACGGCAGTTCCTACAGAGCCGCCTATCTGCTGGAATATTCGCGTGGCTGTTGTTCCGTGCGCTACTTGTTCTTTTGTTAATCCGTCGTATATTGAAACCATAACGGGAATTGCCACTCCGCCAAGTCCGCAGCCTCGAACAAATAACGCTATTGTTAAAAATATTTTATCGGTAGCGGAATCTGCAAAGACAAATGGTATTGTTCCGATTATCGTTATTATTATTGAGATTAATACAACAACCCTTGAACCCATTTTATCGGTTATTTTCCCGCCCAATCCTCTTGTGCATAACATTCCTATCCCCTGCGGAGCGAGGAACAAACCAGCCATTATAGCGTTTGAATTTTGCACTTGCTGAAAAAATAAAGGTAAAATGAATAATGTCCCCGTAATAATACCGCCTGAAACAAGCAATAATATTGAAGATGATGAAAAATTACTTAATTTAAAAAGACGAACGTCAAGTACAGGTTCAATTTTTGCGTTTAACGCGTATATAACATACGCTATAAGCAGCGCAAGCCCGATAAGCAGCGGAGTTATTGCGCTGATGTTTCCTATTCCGTGTACTGTCCGTAATTTTGAAATTCCAATAACAAGTATGGAAAAAGCCGCTGATAATAATAAAGTGCCTATGACATCTAACGGTTGATTTTTATTCACAGGTTCGTCTTTTTCAATATATTTTACCGCCAAAATTACAGCGGCGATACAAATCGGAATGTTAATATAAAAAATCCATTGCCACGGAAGTTTATTTACAATTAGTCCGCCCAATACAGGTCCCAAAATAGGAATTATCAGCGCGGGAATACTGACAATAGCCATTAAACGCCCCAATTTTGCGTTGCCTGTAAGACGAACCAATACAGTTGATAATGTCGGGATTAAAATCCCCGCTCCAAGCCCTTGCAATATTCTGGAGAAAATTAAAACTTCAATATTCCAAGAAAACGCGGCAAAAACAGAACCGACAAAAAATATAACAAGAGATGTTAGATATACCGTTTTTCCGCTGAAACGATTAACAAGCCACGCCGAAATCGGGACAGCAATTCCCATAACCAAAATATATCCGGTAGTAATCCATTGAACTACCGAAATCGTACTGTTGAATTCGGCGATGATAGTCCCTATTGCGATATTCACTATTGTAGCGTTCAACGCAGGAGCGACTAACCCAAAGACCATAATCACAGCCATTTTGAGTAATTTAGGATCGATTTTTTCTTCTTCTATATTCATATTAATTTTAAGTTCCTGCCGTCTCTTAATTTTTAACTCTTACTTATTTCTATCTTTCTATTTCTCAAAAATAATAACTCGTCTATTGTTATCATTACAAAATTAAGAATGTACAAGTATAAATTTATACTGATAGTCTCATTCGGGTTTGTTTTTAAATTAGTCCAGTATTCGGTTAGCTTAAACAAAATACCGGCAACATAACCTATTTGCAAAACTATAAGGAACAACAGGCTTTTGCCCGCCGTTTTTTTGGATACAAATGATTTGTATATGGAAAGCGGCCATGCAAAACCGAAACAAACCAACATTATCGATTCAAAAATATTCATATATTAACTCCTTTCTTATGGGTTCAGTCTATATTATTTAATATATTTATAACATAATTTATTAATTTTTTATAGCTTTCATCCTTTAATAATTTATTATTTTCCTCACAATTTTTTTCAATAAACGTTTTAATTTTCTTTATTTCAGTAAATCCAAATTTTGCTTCAAGCTCTAATTGAAAAATAGCGCTATTATCATCTTCAAATAATTCTATTAATTTATACGTTATTGCTCTGATTATATATTCATTTATAACTGTTTTTCCTATATAACCTATATTTTTTATTTTTTCAGGTACATTTAAGTTTTCAATATCAAATTCTTTTATATATTTATCTGTTAAATCGTTTATTACAGTATGACCAATTTCATGCCATAATATATGATTTATCGACTCGCCGTAATCGTATATATATTTGTTATTTTGATAATCATTTGGACTCATTATCGGATAATTAACTTTTTCTGTTTCATTAATTTTTATCGCTATCCCGTAAAGCCCCATAATTAACGGCGAAATAATGACTTTATAATTATTATTATCTTTAACGTCCAGATAGTCAAAAATATATTTTGAATTTGTTTTATTTATGTCCCCAAAATCAGATATTATTTTTTCATATTCATTTTTATTACTTTCAAAAAAATATTTAAAATTAGTTTCTTCATAAAATATTTTCATGCTATCAACAAATGTTTTCCAATTATTTTCTTGGCTGAATTTATAAGAATAATCATCATAATAATTTGTAATACTATTTAATTCAGGTAATTCAGAGCAACCTAAAATTAATACAAATTGAAAATAATGAGAAATATCAGGATTCTCTTTACATAAATGATTAAACAACTTTAATGTTTCGTGCTCTTTATATTTTTCAAAATGTTTCTTAACTTCATCTATGTATTCGCATTTAAAATGTGATTTCTTCATATATTTTTGCGCAAAATTATCCCAATAACCGCAAAGTGTTTGAATAACGGCTAAACATTCAATCCTTTGGTCGATTATTATTTCCATAAATTAAATATAATTATTTATTTCTTTAAATAATCAGCCAGTTCATTTAATTCAAGATTAACAGTTTTAATTTTCTTTTCACTGTTTGGTTCTATTGGAAACCATTCTTTTGCTATTTCTCTTAAAAAATCAGATTTATGTTCCAAAGAATGACTAGTCTTAAGTATTTTATAAAGTTCATCTTGATCAACATCAACCGCGCCGCTATTTCCTTTAGATTGAGGAGAATTCACAGCCGCTAATCCGCATCTATATGCGTGATTTATAGCTTCTCCAATATCATTAAAATCAGTACCGGCTATATTAATAGTAAATTCCAATTTAGTAGTTATTTCATGTTTAATACTTTTCTCTTTAAATTCACTAATCATTCCATCATCAACATTATTTAATATGTTGTTTTTTTTACCCATACTTAATCCTTTATTAACCGTCCTTTAGATTTTAAGCTCTTAAAATATGCCGCAAATTAGAACTTGGTTAATGGTTCATTATGCACACTTTTTAATTTTTTGTAAAGTCCTCTACTGTCCAATAAACTATTTTTTCGGTATACTTGAAATATAACCAAAAGGGGTGTATTACGAAAGTTTTTAACATTAATTTAGATATTGAAAATTTATCTCCCAAGCAATTAATTCAATTCGCGGAAACCGAATCTGTTACTGATGATATTTTTAAGGAATACTTTGCAGTGTCGCTTTTGGAAGATGATAATATTTTATCTAAAGTATGCGAAGAAACCGATAATATCGGAAACAGTTTGAAATCCGCCGCATTGGAAGATTTGAATACTTTATGGAATACATTATCGAAAAACCCGCTTGAAAATTACATTCCTTCTATGAAGCGTAAAATATTTTTTGAAGAATATCAGAGTTCGCTCAAAAAAGTTGTGTCGTCAAGCAGTCCCTCGGAAATGCTGGAGAACTTAATCGCTCATTATTCCGCATTTGGTTCGGGAAAAAACGCGAAATATATTGCGTTCATATGGCAGGGTGAAATGACAGGCATCAAACAGCCTGACGATATTACTTTAGAACATCTTTTTTGTTTGGATGCCCAAAAAGAAATATTAATTGAAAACACATCCTTATTTTTACGCGGACTGCCAGCCAATAACGCTCTGTTATATGGCGCAAGCGGTAGCGGTAAATCCGCCATGATTAAAGCGCTTTTGAATAAATACTATAATCAAGGATTGCGTTTGGCGGAAATACCAAAAGAAAAATTGGAAGAATTGCCTCAACTTGTAAATTGTATAAAAAACAAACGCCTTAAATATATAATTTTTATGGACGATTTATCATTTGAAATGGGCGATACTGGATATAAAAATTTGAAGGTTATTTTAGACGGAAGAATTGAACGCCAGCCGCAAAACATTTTATTTTATGCGACTTCAAACAGATTTCATATTATCAATGAAACATGGAAAGACAGGGAAGGCGATGAAATTCATTTGCAAGATACTATGAACGAAAAGTTGTCGTTATCTGAACGGTTCGGAATTCGCGTGAACTTTGAAACAACAAAAACAAGTGACGATTATTTCAAAATAATTGAAGGAATTTTATCGCTTGAAAATATTCAATTTACGGAAGAAATAAAAAAAGAAGCGTCGCAATGGGAAATTTTATATAACGGACGTTCAGGCAGAACCGCCGCGCAGTTTGCGAAAACTGTAATTGCGTCTAAAAGAAAAAATTTAAAAGGTACGGTTTAAGACAGTTATTATACTTTTTTACAAATATAATTTCTCCAGTAAATTTGTCCCACTCTTGGTTTTGAATATTTTTTCTTTGACGCTTTTTATTGATTTTTCGTCCATTCCATCTTCAAAAATATTTACCAAAAAATCAGCCTCAACCAATATTTGAAAATCCATACCATCAATAGCATTATATTGATAATGGTGTCCGATAAGAAATAAAACTCTGTCTTTAATAGCATCATCCAAATCGAACCCTTTCAAAATTTCATCGGCGACAGGATGACCTTCTATTTCCTGCGTTTTTACATCGCATTTTTCCATAACGCCGATATGATGTGCAAATGAAAAAACTTTAATCAAATGATTGATACGTTTGACATCATTTCCGTTGTAATTTATTGCCGCTTCAAGAATATCATCAATTAACATTAACATATTTTACACACATTTCTCCCTAAAACAATAGTCCCAACGCAAGTCCTAAAGTGGGATAACCATATTTGAAAAGTTCATCATCAAGATAATGCTTCTCCCCAAAATCTTTATTGTAGCCTAGCCACGGTTGAATAAAGAATTGATCTATGCAAAATTTCCAGCCTATCCTTGTTTGTACCGGAAATAAGTTATATGTTTCCGTAACGTTTGTTTTGCTTATTATGTGTCTATAGCCTGTCCCGATATCCCAAAAAAACCTTTTCATTGATGTCTTAAACGGAAAATAACGGAGGCGCGCAAAGAAGCCAAAATTAATCATAACATCCGCGTCATAGTCAGCATCCGCTATAGCTGCGGCAAAATATGTAAAGGTCGCATTTACATCAAAAGAAAAATAGTTGTTTATCATTCTTTCGTACCCTATCCCAACGGGGAATAATATAAAATTTTCCATAGTTATAAAAATGGCATTTTTTTCCTGACTGTAAATTTTAGTCGAAGCAAATAATGTCAAAAAAATAAATAACAACCATGTCTTTTTTATCTTTTTCATAAAGAACCTCTAAAAAATAATTTTTTTAGCCCTTTTTCTTTCGACTTTACATTATATCATACATTCCAGCTATAACCGCTATTTGTTAAAAACAAAAGCCTCCAAAGGCTCTGTTAAAATTTCCGTCTTGCCGTTGAAAATAGCTATCGTGTGTTCCCAATGCGCGGAAACTTTTGAGTCGGCGGTGACTACCGTCCATTCGTCTTCAAGGACTTCTATGTCGCTTGTTCCCATGTTGATCATCGGTTCAATCGCTATAACCATGCCGTTGCTTATCTTTGGGTTTGGTCCGTGCGGAGAGTTCGGCACTTGCGGGTCTTCGTGAAGGGATAGACCCACTCCATGCCCGCAGTATTCTTTGACTATTCCGTAGCCAAAAGGTTTCACGTAACTTTCTACGGCGCGCGAAATCTGCAAAAGCCTGTCGCCGGCTTTTGCCGCTGTTATGCCGCTGTACAAAGCCTCGTTTGTTATCTTGTTGATTTTTTTTACATCGTCGCTTACTTTTCCGGCTTCTATGCTGACGGCTTGATCGCTTATAAATCCGCCAAGGTCTATGCCGCAGTCAAGAGACACTAAATCGCCGTCGAGTATGCGTCTTTTTGACGGAATGCCGTGGATTACCTCGTCGTTAATCGAAATGCAAATAGCGGCAGGGTAAGGGTTTTTCTTTATCGTGTAGCCCAGAAAGACAGGTTTGCCTCCGGCTCTTTTTATCCAGTTCTGCACCCATCGATCAATCTCGATTGTTTGAACGCCGGGTTTTATATGAGGAATTAATTCGCGGTACATGGCGGAAAGAAGTTTACAGGATTTTCTTATACCGTCAATTTGTTTTTCGGTCTTTATGCGGATCAAAAGAGGTTCCTCCTTTTTGTTTTCTGTTAAAGCTCATTGTTGTTCTGCCCTTATTTCGTTTAACGCTTGTTCTTTGTATTCATTAAAAGTATTTTCCTCATAAGCGGAAAATCCTACGCCCATTAAGGATTCCATGCAGGTAACCCATGTTTCATTGTCTACCTGCTTTTTTAATTTCTTGCCGATTATAGTTTTAACATATTTTTTTATATCAATGGTAAAATGATTAAAATAGGGTTGACGGTGTTCTTCTGCAAGAATGGCGGCGAGCAGTTTGAAGGCTTCAAAACTAAAGTTTCTTCTGTCCAATTCTTCCGCAAGAATATACTGGCAATCCATCCAATCCTCTCTTTCCATATGTTTTTCCAGTTGAAAATCAAGTCCGCCGTTTTTTCTCCAAACTTCGATAGCCCTATCTTCCTGAAGATTCAAAAGCTCGTAAAAAATCAACCTTGCCTTATACTCGGGTTTTTCCTGTTCATTAAGCCAAGTGCGGTAATCAAATCCCGTTTTCTTGGCGTAAGAAGAATACACCCTCTCATAATCAAAACGCCTGTTTAAATCGGAAAGCGCCTCATAAGCGGCGATTAATTTCCGCATCGCCCCCGAATTGTCTTCGCCCGCAATATCGGGGTGAAGCTGTTTCGCCTTCTTGCGGAACGCTTTTTTTATTTCCGCCGCGCTCGCTCCCGGCTTAACGCCGAGCAGTTTATAATAATTTTCCAATTTTATTATGCGCCGATTTTTTTGCCCATCGCCTCGGCGTGAGGAGCGTTAAACAAAATATCGCTCCAATTAACCCTCATGCCTTCCTTTTCCATTGTCTTCATTAAATTGGCAAGGGCGCGATTACTGAAAAGTCCGGTTTTCTTGATAAAAGCCGCGCTTTTTTTCCCCACAAGAGAACTGCCCGCTGAAAGCGTCTTTGAGACAAGAGCCGGCAGATTACCCGAAAAAATCGATACAGGTTCCGCCGCTACCGCAATATATTCATATCCGGGAAGCTTCATGCCGTCTTCTTTCCATACATCGACTATATCCACCCGATGCCCCATGGACTCCATACCCTTAGCCAAAGAAGCCACATAATCGGGAGTTTCTTTCTTTACCGCCGTAGCGCTGACAATCGCTATTCTCATAAGTACCGCCTTGCAATTCGGCTGAGCCGAATTGCTTACCCTATATTAACAGAAAAATAGGGTTAAATAAAGGGGAAAAATTCTGTATTATATTATATAGAGAGGCAAATAATGAGCCGGTATAAAGAGTTCGAGGAATATAAAAAACTTGGCGAGCCGGATAAAACCGAAAAGGCTGTT
>Ga0268262_10002239_pt1 | contig 22676 bp, 21 predicted proteins | sample TergutNc150P3_FD_190354 | JGI IMG/M metagenome (GOLD analysis project Ga0268262, IMG submission 190354) | Nasutitermes corniger P3 segment gut microbial community from laboratory colony in Florida, USA - Nc150 P3 (SPAdes) (version 2) | ecosystem: Host-associated > Arthropoda: Insects >...
ACTCTGTTTAACCTCATATATCTCTCCCTTCTTCCTATGCCTACTCTTTGCTTTTTGCGCGATTTTCGGCTTATTCGCTTGCCCAAAAAAAAGGTTATTTTTTTCCGACAGGTATAAATATAGAAAATTCTTGGGAATTTGTCAAGGGTAAGGGGAATTTTTTTACATGATTGAGCGATTTTGGGGATATATATATATATATATATATATATTATCAATATTATTTTGGCTGGTTTTGCAGGCAACGAACGCTGAAATAGTAGGTTTTAATGTCTTCAAACCAATTTGCATGTTCGTTGTCGTGGTACATGCCACGGCTGTAAGCGTTGTTGTTGTAGCTGGGGGAGCTGGACCACCAAAAGGCACGGCTGCCGAGATTGTAAAAGGTGGCTATGGAACTGCCAAAACCGCCCGGCAAGGCGGCAAAACCGCATTTATCTTTGCCATTGCCGCCATTGTCCCAGCCGCTAGTTGCTTTCAGATGCCCACCCGCGGTAGGGCTTTCGTAAAGGTATAAGCCATCGTCATCATCATTGTCATCATCGCCGTTGTAGTCATTGCCGTCCACATAGTGATATAGTTTGTCCCAATCTTTATTGCTCGGCAAATGCCAGCCCGGAGGACATACCGACACTGCCGCAGTCCAATTATATAACCTGCCGTATTTTTCGCAGTTGGCTTCGTTGTTGTTGTAGCATTTGCTGTCGGTTGTGTCGTAATTGAGGTTTTCTGACATCCATCTTTGGTCGCCTATTTTAACTGTTTTATAGGTTTTGCCATTATATGAAAGCGTATCGGCTTCGCTACTGCCGCTGTTGCCGCCGCTACCGCCATTATCGCTAGAGCAACCATAAGTGAATACCAAGGCAAGTAAGCCTGACATCAACGCTATTTTTGCGAATTTGTTTTTCATTGTGCTGTCCCTTTTGGTGTAAATATAGAAAATTTTTTTTAAAGAGATTCTTTTAGCCACTGGAGCAGGGCTTCTTTCTTTTTTGGGGTGGATTTCCCCACTAGGGCGTTTTGGACTATTAGAAAATCGTTGTGGCCGGTTTTTATTTTGGCTTTTTTTTCGTATAGGTGCCAGCGTAATTGGAAATCTATGTCGGTTTCTGGGTTGGCTAAAAGGCATTTTTTCCATAGATTATTGGGTTCTTGCATTAAATATAGCTCAGAAATAACGTCTAAAAGCAGTAAAATTCTGGTTACATTGCGCAGGCTCTCTTGGGAATCCATTGCGCCTTCTAGTTTGTGAAGGGCTAGGTTTCGGTTAAAAATCTCTTTTAGGTTTTTTCTGTGGCATTCTTCAAAGCTCATAAATAATACCCTAAATCCGTGTTTTAGGTATCTTATATATTCTTTTGTTATATATTCCCGCTTTTCATCATGGCCGCCTATGTATTTTTTGGAATATTTGCCAAAAGTATAATAAAACTTATGCAGGCTCTTTAAAGACATATTTTCTTCCATCATCCACCTTCTGAGGCTGGCTTCAACAACAGGTAATAGGGTTAAATATGCGCAAACCCAGTCTGTTAGCACAGCAGAGAATACGCCGTATTCCATGACTGGTATAAAAGGTTGAAATATTTTGGTTTTTTTATAGCGAAATTCCATTTGATATGCACGTTGCCAAGGGGAAGTAATGATGTTGGTTATGTTGTTTACCAGCAATTTCTCATTATTCCTCTTTTTATACATTTTCCCGATAAATTCTTCGGTTATACATTGTTTATATGGAGGAATGCAAAGAATGCTATTCCTCAACTCGGTGTTCACTTCGCTCATGTCTTCCAGCATATTTTACTCGCTGTTTCAAAATCACTGAATAATATAGATTCTGATATTTTCTCTATAAGGTCGTTTGTTTCTTTGGTCCAGCGCATTTTTTTCAAGGTTTCAAGCGCGGTTTCTATTGTTTCTACATCGTAAACTTCGCAGGCTTTGCTTATTATTTGCAGTTGTTCTTTTAAATATGTTGGGTTTTCGTCTTTGTTTGCGGCTTGGGCTGCTGCTGCATCTATGTTTGCTATTATATCTTTTAATTTGGCAAGGAAGGTGGGTATTTCTTTTTCTATTTCATTTTTATTTTGTTCTTTGCCGGCTTTTTCCAAATTAGCGGCTAAATGTGAGGCTTCGTTTTCTTCTATATTTGCAAGGGCGCTTTTCATGGCATGAACTTTTATTGTAAATTGGTGCAATTCTTTTTCTGTTACTTTGGTTATATTTTCCAAAGTGGATTCAATGATGGGCAAAGTTTTTTTGGCATCTTTTGCAAAGATGTTGAGTAGTTCGGTTTTGTTTGGAGGAATTATCTCTTGGGTGGTGCCTTGTTCTTGTTCTTGGTTTGCTTTTTTCACAAGTTCTGGAGAGGCTTTGTCGCGAATCCAAGTTTTCAATACTTTGTTCAATTGCCTAATATCTATGGGTTTGGAAATAAAATCGTCAAAGCCGTTATTGAGGAACATATTTGCTTGCCCAGCAACTGCATTTGCTGTTAGAGCGATTATGGGGTTTGTGTATCCTGAATCTCTTAGTTTTTTGGTGGTTTCAATACCATCCATATCTGGCATCATGTGGTCCATAAATATAATGTCATAAACTTGGCCTTCTTTTACTCTCTCTAGGGCTTCTATGCCGCTTGGAAGGAGTTCTATTTTTAAGCCATAAGGTGCCATTAAGCCTCTTGCTACAGATAGGTTGGTTTCTACATCATCAACTACTAGTACGCTGCCATAGGGCATATATTCGCGCACTTTTTGAATTTCTTTGAGCTGTGATTCTCCTGAATAACGTAAACTTTGCAGGTTTTGTGCAAGTTCTTTGCCTAGTTGTTCTCTGCCCATTGGTTTTTGCATAACACGTACGGTAAATGTTGAACCTTTGCCCCGTTCGCTTTCAACTATAATTCTTCCGTCCATCATTTCAACAAGGCGTTTGGTTATGCTCATTCCAAGCCCTGTGCCTTCTATTGTGCGATTTTGTTCTGTATTAAAGCGGGAATATTCATCAAATAAATGTGCTACTTGTTCTTTGGTCATTCCTTGGCCTGTGTCGCTTACGGTTATAACAAGGTTTATTATATCTTTGCCACGAGGCTCAGGTGCAAAAGAGATATTTACAGTTCCCTCTTTTGTGTATTTGATGGCATTGGAGAGAAGGTTGTTGACTACTTGTTTAATGCGAAGTTCGTCTCCAAATAATTTTGCCGGAAGGTTTTCTGCAACTTTAAGTTTAAATTCAATGGATTTGCTGCCAATACGCATAAGGTTTAATTGAACGGTGTCGTTGATTAGGCTGGCTGTATCGTAGTTAATGGGGATAATTTCAAATTTTCCTGTTTCGATTTTTGAAAGGTCTAAAATATCGTTGATTATTCCAAGGAGCATATAACCGGAGTTATGGATTTTGCGGAATGTTTCTTTTATTTCTGAAGGGGTTTCGTCTTTTAAAATTTCAATTTCGGAAAAACCTATTATGGCATTCATGGGTGTGCGTATTTCGTGGCTTATGGTTGCTAAAAATTTGGATTTGGAGGCGTTGGCATTAATGGCACTTATTTTGGCTTTTTCTGATATGCGAGCTTCGTGGCGGAAACCTATTATGCCTAGCAAGCCGCTTATGAATACTATTATAACCGTGATAATTTGCAAGGTTGCTAGTCTAGATACCATGTGTTCGGCATAAACAATTTGTTTATCTTCTATATCCACTCCAACTATGGCTTTTAATTTGCCTTTTTTATCGTACATAGGAGCATAAGCAGAGGATAATCCGTCCCAGTCAACTTCGTAATTGCCAAGACCAGCATACATCGCTTTGCCTTGGGTTTTCACTTCTTTGAGTATCGGAAGTTTTTCGTAGCCTATGGGTGGGGTATCTAAACCTACACGTGTAAAGTCATCAAAATCGTTGTCTATTATATATTGCAAATAATTTTCTTCGGGGCGTATAAAATAAACATAAACAACATTGGATTCTTTGGCAAAGTCTCTAAGTCTTTCGCGCAGAGTTTTGTAAGATTGTGTTTGCATATCTGCTACTTCACGGTATTTGTCCAATTCATCTACGCTAACCATATCTGCTAAGTGTTTTGCAACGGCAAGGGAATGTTGGTTTATGTTTTCTTCCATTGTGTTCAAGGAAAAGTTCACAAATTTGTTTGCAAAAAAGTATGTTACACATACCACTACAAAAGAGAAAACAAATAAGAATAAAGTTAAGCGTTTCATTTATCATCTCCTTGTTTGTATTTTTCTGCTATGTTTGCAAATTCTTCTTTTATTCCATTGAAAGCATCAACTATTAGCGGGTCAAAAGCTGTTCCCGAATCTTTTTTAATTATTTCGTCTGCTTCTGCACTGGTAAAAGCTGGTTTATATGACCTTTCAGATACAAGGGCATCGTACACATCTGCTATTGCCATTATGCGACCTTGAAGCGGTATCTCTTCTTCACGTAGCCCGCGAGGGTAGCCTTTTCCATCCCAGCGTTCGTGGTGGGCACCGGCAAAAATTTTGGCGTGGTGCAAAAATTGGGCATCTCCGGTTTGGGAAATCATTTGGTCAATAACTCTTTCGCCCTCGGTGGTGTGACGTTTAATTTCACTGAATTCCTCATAAGTTAATTTACCCTGTTTGTTCAAAATCAAATCTGATACCACAATTTTTCCAACATCATGTAAACGGGAAGAAATAATTACCGTATCTAAATCCCAATCCATAAGTTCTTCTAGGTAAATACCTTTGGCTACCATTGCATTCACCAAAGATTTTATGTATTTAGAGGTGCGGGTTATATGCCCGCCTGTAACTTTGTCGCGGCTTTCTACTATATTGGCAAATGTGAATACAATGCCGTTTTGCAATTTCTCAATGCGCTCGGTTCGTTTTTTTACAATATCACCTATGTTCAAATGATTTTTTATGCGGTTCAAAAGCACGGGTGTGGAAAAGGGTTTGGAGATAAAGTCCATAGCCCCAAGAGCAAGCCCTTTTGCTTCTAGTTCGGAATCTGTTGAGGCGGTTAAAAACATGACGGGAATTTTGGCGGTTTGTTCGTTTGCCATGAGTTTTGTTATTGCAGCAAAACCATCCATATCTGGCATTTCAATATCCAACAAAATTAAGTCGGGAGTTATTTTGGAAAACAGCGAAAACATTTTTTCTGCCGAAGGTATTGTTAAAACTCTATAACTACCATTCAAGGCTTGCTTTGCCGTTGCCAAATTCACTGGATTATCGTCCACTACAAAAACTGTTTTCAAATTCATAATAAGTTGCCTATATTTTGATGTAATGGGAATCTAGAAATTTCTATATTAGAATCGTTTTATTCAAAGGAGTTTATATAAATGGCACAGGTCACTCTTATAGGTATGCTTGTATTAGGGGTAATAGCCCTTGTTTTGGTTTATTTTTTGGCAAGTTTCTTTAGCTTGTGGTTGCAGGCTCTGTTTTCAAAGGCAAGTGTGGGCATTTTTCAGTTGCTCGGAATGAGGCTAAGGAAGGTTAATCCACGTATGATTGTTGAATCTAGGATTTTGAGTGTTAAGGCTGGTATTCCTGTGGAAACAAATTTGCTGGAGGCGCATTTTCTCTCTGGTGGCAATGTGCTGCGAGTTGTGCAGGCTGTTATAGCGGCAAATAAGGCAAATATAAACCTCTCTTTTGCCGAGAGTGCAGCTATAGACCTTGCAGGCAGAAATGTTCTTGAAGCTGTGCAAATGAGCGTTAATCCAAAAGTGATTACCACCCCAAAGGTGAGTGCAGTTGCCTTGGATGGCATTCAGTTGCAGGCGGTTACCAGAATCACTGTGCGAGCTAGTATTCGCAAGTTGGTCGGCGGTGCAGGTGAAGAAACGGTTATTGCTCGTGTTGGTGAGGGTATTGTTAGCTCCATAGGTAGTGCAAAAAATCATAAGGAGGTTTTGGAGAACCCAAATATGATTTCCAAAAAGGTGCTTGCCAGCGGCTTGGATGCCGGAACAGCTTTTGAAATTCTCTCTATTGATATTGCAGATGTTGATGTTGGTCATAATATAGGAGCAATTTTAGAAACAGACCGTGCCGAGGCAGATAAAAAAATTGCTCAGGCAAAGGCAGAAGAGAGGCGAGCGATGGCGGCTGCCGCCGAGCAAGAGATGAAAGCGAGGGTTGTGGAGATGCAGGCTAAAGTTGTGGAAGCAGAGGCTCAAATTCCGCTTGCAATGGCAGATGCTTTGAAAAACGGACGCATGGGAGTTATGGATTATTATAATTTGCAAAACATAAAAGCAGATACCCAAATGCGAGCACAAATTTCTGGACAGTCAGAAAAGGATTTGAAATAAAAAATGGAAACCCTTCTTATATTTCTTGCTATAGCTGCTATTCAAATGATAGCGGCATATAAAAAGCAAAAAAAAGAAGCTGAAAAAAAAGAGGCACATAAATATGAGCCTCCACCAGAAGAAAAGCAAATTCCAGAACCATTTTTTGAATCAAAACCTTCTCTTGAATGGGAGCTTGAATCGGATTTAAAACCCGTTCATGTATATGAGATACCGCATCCACACACACAGCCGCAGCCGCAGCCGCATACGCATACGCACACACAACCGCATACACACCCCGTCAGCTATGCTGACACCCCGCTAAAAGCGGGGAATTTTGTACAGAATAACTCTCAATTCTCAAATCTCCACTCTCTATTAAACATAAAAAACCCTGCGCAAGGTATTCTTTGGGCTGCTATTTTGCATGAGCCTCGTTACAGGGTTAAATGGAAACAGAGGTGATATGCTTTCACTTGCTTCTTCACTTACAGACCTTGCTGTAGAAAAAATTGAGCTTTTTATACTAGCACTTATTCGCATTGCTACAATAGTTTTTTTATTGCCTATGTTTTCTATGAACTCGGTGCCAACAACCGTAAAAGCTGCGGTATCTCTTTTGCTCACTATTTTGGTATATCCGCAAATGCCTTTGATTGGGTTTACCATAGCAAACTCTCCGGTGTTCTTTTTTATGATTGTTTTGGAGCAAGTTTTTATAGGTATAATGATAGGTTTTGCGGCTTCTTTTTTGTGGTATTTTATTGTTATGGGTGGTGAATGGATTGCACGTGATATTGGGCTTATGCAGGGAACTATGAATCCTTTTACTGAATTTCAAAGCGATATTTTTTCCATAATTTTAACTATACTTTTAATAGTTCTATTTTTGGCAAGTGGCGGTCATTACTTTTTTATTCGTGTGCTGTTTGAATCTTTTCAATATATTCCAATGGGGCATTTTGTTTGGGACACTCGTAGTTTTGCTGCTATTTTAATTTTGCTCTCCAGCAGTTCTTTTGTGGTTGCATTTCAGTTTGCTGCACCGGTTATGGGCGCTCTTTTTTTGTGCACGGTTTCTCTTGGGCTTATGAATAGGGTTATGCCTCAGTTGCAGGTTTGGATTCTAGGTATTCCTGTGAAAGTATTTATGGGGGTGATTGTTTTAATATATTCCATGCCTCTTATGGTACAAGTTTTTAATGCAAATTTTGAGCAGTTGCAAAGAGCCTTGTTTGCAATTTTACGGGCAGGCAGGGCATAAATGGCAGAAGACGAAGAAAAAACCGAAGACCCCACATCTAAGAAAAGAGCGGATGCTATTAAAAAGGGGCAAATAGGGCGTTCAATGGATTTGTCTAATGCTATTTCCTTAATTGCGGCTTTGATTGGATTTTATTTTTTTGGGGATGAGTTTGTCACTAAATGCAAAGGTATTATGCGTGAATTTTTCACAGGTTATATAGATTGGGAGCCAACCATAACTAATTTTTCTTCGCTTTCTGTTCATATACTTTATTCGGTTATAGGATTGCTCGCTCCAATGCTTTTGTTTTTTTTGGTGGTTGGTATTATTGGGAATTTGTCGCAAGTGGGTTTGCATTTTACGCTAGAAAAGCTGCAACCTAAATTATCAAATGTTTTTTCTTTGTCTGGAATAAAGCAAATGTTTGGGAAAAATGCGTGGATTGAACTTTTAAAAGGTTTGGTTAAAATAACTATAGTGGGGATAATTGCTTATACTGTTATAAAAAAGCATTATGAAGATGTTTTATATATGGCAGATATGCAAATAGGGGTTTTTTGTGCTTATATGATAGATATTCTGGTTGAAATGCTTTTGAAAATATTGATATTTTTAATAATACTTGGACTTGTGGATTTAATTTATCAAAAAAGAAAAACTTTCAACGATATGAAAATGTCTAAGCATGAAGTTAAAGATGAGCATAAAAATGCCGAAGGTGACCCTAAAATTATAGCGGCACGCAAGCGGGCTATGTATCAAATGCACCAGCGGTTTATGATGAAAGAGGTTCCCACTGCGACTGTGGTTATAACCAACCCCACTCATTTGGCAATAGCCTTGCGCTATGAGCGCGGCGAAGGAAAAATTCCGCTTGTTGTTGCAAAGGGCGCAGACAAAACTGCCGAGCGAATAAAAGAGATAGCAAGAGAAAATGATGTGCCTATAGTTGAAAACAAACCTTTAGCCCGTGCTATGTACGATGCTGTGGAAGTTGGCGATTCATTGCCTAATGAATTTTTTACGGCAGTTGCAGAAATATTGGCTACTATATTCAGGCAAAAAGAGATGGCTGTGGGTTAGTTTTATGCAAAAAAATCAAAGATTTTCTGCTATACATAACCGCAAGGCTTCGCATCAATACGAGGTTTTGGAATGTTTTGAGGTTGGGATTATGCTTGCTGGCTCAGAGGTGAAATCTATTAGGGAAGGGCATATAAGTCTTAGCGAGTCTTGGGTGGATATTTCTGAGAAAAAAGAACTTTGGCTTGTGGGGGCGCATATAAACGAATATTTGCAAGCAAATCAATTCAACCATATTCCAGCAAGGCGAAGAAAACTTTTAGCTCACAAACACGAAATTGAAAAAATTCAAAAAGCCATAGAAATAAAGGGTTTAACTATAATCCCCCTAAAACTCTATTTCAAAAATCGCCGCGCAAAATTGGAAATAGCCATAAGCCGAGGGAAGAAACAGCATGATAAGAGGCAGGATTTGATTGAGAGGGATGACCTTAAGAAAATTGTCTGAACCCCGATTTTCCCGATTCACCGATTCTCCCGATTGCAGCACTAAATGCTTATTAATGCCTATTCATAGCCCATTTCCCGAAATCGGGAAAATCCTGATAATCCTGTGAATCGGGGTTCAGACAAAAAAAATGCACATTTTTGCAAACACTTGTTTGCAAAATTCATTTTTTAGGATTTTTTTTCCCTTTTTTTACGTCTAATAAGTAGAAACGAAAAAAGGAGGTTTCTATGAAAAAATGTACCAGTAGGGTCAGGGTCAGCCTGCTCAATAGCAGCAATATTTTTGTATCTTTAAAGGAGGGACAGGTATGGAAAGCGTTTTGAGTCTTATAGTTAGCGCATTTAATGCAGAAAATGTGCGAATGCTAGTGATAATAGCAATCGTCTGGACTGGCTATGTGCGACTTAACAGCAGAATAGATCGCCGTATAGACGACACGAACAAGCGTATGGACGGTTTGGAAGTTTCTTTGAACAAACGCATAGACGGTGTGGAAGCATCCATAAAGGAGCTGAAATACAACGACTTTGCTCACCTGAACAGCACCATTGAAGCCCTTACTTACGCTCTGGAAAAAAACGGTTCCCTGAAACGCGAAGATAAGGAATACGTGGATACTAGACTTGCTCATTAAATTGTCTGTTGTCTAAACCAGAATTTACAGAATTAACAGGATTAACAGAATGAGTCACCATTACTGGCTTTAAAGCCAATATATGTACTTCATTCTGGAAATTCCAAAAATTCTGATAATTCTGGTTCAGACAAAGTGAGTGCGAACAAAAAATAAATAAAAAAAGCCCCCGTGCATTCGCGCTAGCACGGGGGCCTACCCTACAAGGTTAATATTAGCCTAACAAACCGAGAACTGCTTGCGGCAAGCTATTCGCTTGTGCCAACATGCTTGTGGAAGCCTGCACCATGATTTGATTCCTGGTGAAGTTTGTGGTTTCCGTTGCAAAGTCGGTGTCGCGTATGCGGCTTTCTGCGTCTTGGATGTTGTATTCCATAGAGGATATATTGTTAACGGTGTAGTCAAGGCGGTTTATGTATGTACCTATGGCTGCACGGTTACTGCTCATAACCTTTATGTTTTGCTGAATGTTGTCAATGGCTCTTTGTGCGCCTTCGCGTGTGTCTATTACCTGAGCTTGCAAGCCCAAACCTTTGACATCCACAGAGACGTAGTTTACGTGTATCTGGTTGGAGGCAGCGCCACCTAAGCCAGACGAGTAGTTAGGGCCAACATGCAGAACTTCGGAAGCTGCCGAACCGGTAGCGATATCTGCTTCGCTATAGGTTTTGTAAGCATCCTTTAGGTCTGTAATGTCTTTCTGCCAAGCCACTATTACGTCTCTTAGAGAGTTGACAGGTAGCTTATTGGTATCAAGCCCCAGCACAGCCTTGAGGTCATCCTGCATTTGTGCAGAAGCATTTGAGCTGAAGATGGAACCCAACGCAGCCATTATGGCAGCATTCTGTTTAGAGTTAGTGGATTCTGGTCCTGGTGCTGTTGCTGCAACTGTTATCAAACCATAAACAGTGCCTAACTGGTTTATGATTCTGTCAAGAGAACCAATGCCGGTTGTACCACTAATGCCACTGACACTAGCTAAATCCGAGCTTTTGATGTTTTGGAAGGTATAGGTTACGGTGTGAATCGCACCCTCTTTTACCTTGAACTCTCCTTTTTCTGCAGCTCCATAAGCACGCAAAGCATCGTTGACATCTCTAAAGAACGCGTTTAACGTTTTGAGAGTTGCCATATTGCTAGCGGTTTTTTCGCTTTTATCAAAGGCAACAGCTGCACCTCCGTAACTGACACCAGCATCCATATAGGCTACTGTATTTGAGTGCAAAAGGTCATTACCAAGATTCAAACCCGAAATAGAAACTAAGTTTTTAATCTCTTGCAAAGTTTCCTTTAGGTTGCTGTCGGTGAGTATTCCACCCAAACCAGATATAACCGCGTTTATACTTGTTGTAAGCGCGTTTATAAGATTAGCGGCAGAACCTGTGGCACCGGCACCATAAGAAGCGGTAAGCGACGCAAAAGCACCGTTCAGGTTTTGCCCGAATGCTTTGTATAGAACATTGGCTCCTTCCAAAAAGGAGACTTCCTTGTTATAGGGGTCTAACTTTGTGGCTGCGAAGCTTTTGTTTGGGTCAACATCAAAGAGCAACACGTTTTTACCGTTATAGTCAGTGTTCTTGGCTATGCGGTCTATTTCCTTAGTCAGAGCTTGGAACTCATCGTTAAGGTACATGCGCTCGGTGCTTGTCAGAGTATCGTTGGCGGATTGCACCGCCAATTCCTTCTGCCTTTGCATCATGTTGGTGATTTCTGCGAGTGCGCCTTCAGCTATTTGCAATGCTGCCTGCCCGTCTAGAGCATTACGCTTTGCTTTTGCCAAGCCGCGAATTTGGGTTCGCATTTGTTCGCTCATCGCTAGGCCTGCAGCATCGTCTTGGGCACGATTAATCCTCAAACCTGTTGAGAGCTTTTCCAGTGACTTAGTCATTGCATTGTCGTTTAAAAACAACGACTGCTGAGTCACCATTGCTCGAATGTTGTGATTGATTTGCATAAAAATTACCTCCGTGTATTGTTATGAACCGCAGGCATCCCTTCCTACGGCGTCAAACCCTCTCCGACATTCGCCGGCAACCCAGGTGTTGACCCTTGGTCTTTTTTTTTCTAGCTGTGAAAAGCCACCTCGCTTTCGCGAGGTGGCTTAACCCTACAAGGTTATTACCCTATCAAGTTCAGAACCTGTTGTGGCAAGCTGTTCGCTTGTGCCAACATGCTCGTGGAAGCTTGTACCATAATCTGATTCCTAGTGAAGTCTGTGGTCTCCTTTGCAAAGTCAGTATCGCGGATACGGCTCTCTGCATCTTGGATGTTGTACTCCATAGAAGCTATGTTATTCACGGTGTAGTCAAGGCGGTTTATGTATGTACCTATGGCTGCACGGTTGCTACTCATAATTTTTATGTTAGCTTGAATATTGTCTATTGCTCTTTGGGAACCTTCACGGGTATCTATTACCTGAGCTTGCAAGCCCAAGCCTCTAACATCAACAGAGACGTAGTTTACCTTTATCTGGTTGGAGGTAGCACCGCCCAAGCCCGTTGAGTAGTTAGGACCAACGTGGAGAATCTCGGAAGCCGCAGAGCCTGTAGCTATATCTGCTTCGCTATAGATTTTGTAAGCATCCTTTAGGTCGGCGATGTTTTTCTGCCAAGCCGCCACTTCATCTCTTATGTGGTTCACAGGCATTTTGTTTATGTCTAGCCCCAGCACGGCCCTAAGGTCATCTTGCATTTGTGAAGAAGCAGTTGTGCTGAATATGGAACCCAACGCAGCCATTATGGCAGCATTTTGAGCAGCATGAGTGGATTCTGGTCCTGGAGCTGTTGCTGAATGTGTTATCAGATCATTAACAGTTTTCAACTGGTTTATGATTCTGTCAAGAGAACCAATGCCGGTTGTGTTGAAGCCACTTACACTAGCTAAATCCGAGCCAACAATGTTGTGTTGGAAGGTATAGGTTACAGTGTGAACCGCCCCCTCTTTTACCTTGAACTCACCCTTTTCGGATGCTTCATAAGTACGCAAAGCATCGTTGACATCTCTCAAGAACGAGTTTATGCTTTGGAGCGTCTTCATATTGCTAGCAGTTCTTTCTTTGGTATCAAAATTAAGAGTAGTGCTATCCATATAGGAGACTGTATTGGTGTGCAAAAGGTCGCCATCAAGACGCAGATCAGTACCAAAGCCTGTAATGGTAGTACCATTTATTGTAGCAGTACCACCTTTGGCTACGGTTAAAATAGCCTGTAATGTCTCTTTTATGTTGCTGTCTGTGAGTATTCCTCCCAAACTAGCTACCACCTTGTTGATATCGCCTATAACCGTGTTTATATTATTAGCACCAGAACCTGTGGCACCATAAGAAGCGGTCAATGAAGCAAAGGCACCGTTTAGGTTTTGGCCGAATGCTTTAAAGACAACATTAGCGCCTTCTAAAAAGCTAATGTCTTTGTTATATGGGTCCAATTTTGTAGCTGCAAAGCTCTTGTTTGGGTCAACATCAAAAAGCAGTACGTTTTTGCCGTTATAGTCAGTATTTTTGGCTATGCGGTCTATTTCCTTAGTCAGAGCTTGGAACTCATCGTTAAGGTACATACGTTCTGTGCTGGTAAGAGTATCATTAGCTGATTGTATAGCTAATTCCTTTTGCCTCTGCATCATGTTGGTGATTTCTGCGAGAGCACCTTCTGCTATTTGCAGTGCTGCTTGTCCATCTAGGGCATTTCGCTTTGCTTTTGCCAAGCCGCGAATTTGTGTTCTCATTTGTTCACTCATCGCTAGACCTGCAGCATCGTCTTGGGCACGATTGATTCTTAAGCCTGTTGAGAGTTTTTCTAGTGACTTTGTCATTGCATTGTCGTTTAGGAATAACGACTGTTGAGTCACCATTGCGCGAATATTGTGATTGATCTGCATACCATTTACCTCCGTGTAGGGTTCAAACCGTTAGCATCCTTGCTTTCGGCGTCAAACCCTTTCCAACACTCGTTGGCAACTCAGGTTTGACATTTAGTCCTTTTCTATTAAGAGTTATAGGCTTTTTTTTAACTCAGCTTTAGTAAATTCGTGTGTTTTTTTTTGCCTTTAAAATTTACTTTAAGTTTTGCTTTTACTTTATATTGTCTGAACCAGAATTCACAGAATTTACAGCATTAACAGAATGAATCACAATTACTGGCTTTAAAAAAAGCCAATATATGTGGTTAATTCAGGAAATTCCAAAAATTCTGATGATTCTGGTTCAGACAAAGTGAATAAAGAGAATGCAAAATGAAACGAAAGAACTAAATGCCAAAATTTGTCTGGGTTAATGCCAGAAGACATTTGGCACCGCTTGGGAAATAAGCGGTTTGAACATTACATGGAGGTCAAATTCTATGTAAAAAATCAACCATAAATTTTCTGGAACTTTCCTAAACTTATGTTTGACACTTAGTTCTTTCTATAAATGTTATAGGTTTATTTTTGATTTAACTTTAGTAATTTATCCATTTTATTTTCTTCTTTAAATATTACTTTAACTATTGCTTTAACTTTGCCTGCAAAGTGAAAAAAATCTATGTTTTTATGAAAAATAACTAAAGTTCTGCATAAAAAAAACCTATAACAAAAATGAGGAGGGATTTAGAAAGGGATTATGGCTATTGCATATAGCGTAGCAACATCCCAAAAACGCTAAATATGTGGCAAAAGCAAAAAAAATTGCTTTTTTAAAAAATAATGCTAAAGTTTAGCATAAAATCTTCCTATAACATAACCGAAAGGACTAAATGCCAAAATCTGGGTTGCCGGCGAATGCCGGAAAGGGTCTGGCGCCGTGGAAGGGAAATCCGCGGTTTGAACATTACATGGAGGTCAAAACCTATGCAAATCAACCATAACATTCGTGCTATGGTGACTCAGCAATCATTGTCTTTAAATGACAATGCAATGGCTAGGTCATTGGAAAAACTCTCAACAGGTCTAAGGATAAATCGTGCCCAAGACGATGCCGCAGGTCTTGCGATGAGTGAACAGATGAGAACCCAAATTCGCGGTTTGGGTAAGGCAAAGCGAAACGCCCAAGACGGGCAGGCAGCTTTGCAAATAGCGGAGGGCGCTCTTGGTGAAATCACCAATATGTTGCAAAGACAGAAGGAATTGGCTGTGCAATCTGCCAACGATACTCTGACAAGCACCGAGCGCATGTACCTTAACGATGAGTTCCAAGCTCTGACTAAGGAAATAAACCGTATTGCCAATAACACCGATTACAACGGTAAAAACGTGTTGCTTTTTGACGTTGACCCGAACAAAAGCTTCGCAGCCACAAAGCTAGACCCCTATAACAAGGATATAGCCTTTTTGAATGCTACAAACGTTCTTTACAAAGCCTTCGGTCAAAACCTTGGCAGTGCCTTTGCTTCGCTAACCGCTACTATTACTGGTACCAGCGGTGCTAACTCGATAAATAAGAGCATTGCAAGTATCAACGGTGTAATCTCTAACCTACAGGGAATACTCAACGATGGCAACATAAAAAAGACTTTGATGTCAATTAACGCTATAGGCGCGACTGCTATTAATAGTCTGAAGCTTAAAGGCGACCTTTTGCACACCAACACGGTCTCCTATATGAACAAAGTGTTGACTGACTATGAGCAAACCGCTAGCAATATGAAGACACTCAAAGCATTAAACTCTTTCTTGAGAGATGTGAGCGATGCTTTGGATGCCTACAATGCTGCCAACAAGGGAGAATTCAAAGCCAAAGAAGGGGCAATGGACGACATAAATTCTACCTACGCTAAAATCGCAGGTTCGGATATAACTGGTCTTAGTAGCTATACACCTATTGGTATTGGTTCTTTTGACAGAATCATAAAGCAGATACAAGATGCTAAGAGTGCTGGGACTGACGAGGAAAAAATTGCCAAACTAGGTGCCATCTTTAGCTCAAATGCTTCTACACAGATGCAAACTGATCTTAGGAATGTGTTGGATATTGATGTCAATAAAATGACAGTGAATTCAACAAGGGATAAGATAGCAGCTTGGCAAGAAGCCATTAACGAGTTCAAGGGTGCTTACAAAATCTATAGCGAAGCAGATATTGCTACAGGTTCGGCAGCTTCCGAAGTTCTACACGTTGGTCCTAACTATTCATCTGGTTTGGGTGGTGCTGCTGCTAATCAGATAAAGGTAAACTACACCGCTGTGGACGTTAGAGGTTTAGGCTTAGAAGCCCAGTTGATAGACAGCCGTGAAGGTGCAACAAAAGCCATTGACACTGTTCAATCTGCCATCAAGGTAGTAAGTGGCAACCGTGCATCTATAGGTACCTACATCAACCGCCTTGACTACACCGTGAATAACATTGCATCTATGGAGTACAACATCCAGGATGCAGAAAGCCGCATTCGCGACACCGACTTCGCAACCGAAACGACTAACTTCACCAGGAATCAAATCATGGTGCAAGCCGCTACGAGCATGTTGGCACAAGCGAACAGCTTACCACAATCGGTTCTCGGATTGATTGGTTAATTTTTAACCGCAGGGTTATAAGGCTCCTCCATGAAAGTGGGGGGGCTTTTTTTGTCAGACAATTAGACAATTATCTTCATTTCCGTTATCCCAATTTGAATTCCTTGCCCCTCTTTCAGCGAACTTTTCTTTACTTGGGTTCCGTCCACGAAAGTTCCATTTGTGCTGTTTTGGTCTTCTATGAAAAGTTCTTCTTGTTCATAAAAAATTTTGCAGTGCCTTGCAGAAACATATTCATCTTCTATATATAAATCGCAATATGGGCTACGCCCAATGAGCAAGCCTTTTTCTGGAATTAGCACGGTTTGGCGGCTCTCTTCTGGATATAAAATGGAAATGTGTAACATTATTACTCAACAAAAACTGCTTCACCAGGACTCGAACCTGGAACCAACCGGTTAACAGCCGGTTGCTCTACCATTGAGCTATGAAGCATTGGTAGGCTGTAAATATAGAAAAAAATCCTGTGCCTGTCAAGAATAGTTGCCAAAAAACAGGAATCTTATATCTCCAAATCGCCGCTCCATACGGTTTTTAAGCCTTTTTCTGTTCTAAAAAGCAAGGAGCCATCGTTATTTACCGCCTCAATTATTCCTTCTAAAACCGAGCCTTCGTCTATGATTTTTGCTTTGTGCCCTGTGAAACATCCCATTTTTTTCCATTCCTCAATGAAAGGTTCCAAGCCTTTTTCTTTCAAAATTTCAAAATTTTCCTCAAATTTGCTCAAAAATTCATGTAAAATAGAGTTTTTATCAAAAATTTTGCCTGTTTCAATATATATACTTGTAGCCAAGCGGTCTAAGTTTGCAAAATCTGATTTTTCGGTATTCACATTTAAGCCAATTCCAAGAGAAATATTCTGTTCGGGCAATAACTCCGATATTATGCCGCATATTTTGTGTTTATTCACCAGAATATCGTTTGGCCATTTTATGCTTGATTCAATGCCTTTTTCCCTTAAAATTTCGGCAAGGGTTATGGCGGCTATTTGTGTGGTTGGGGCATAGTGTTCCGGTTTTAGGTTTTTTGTTGGCAAAAGTATGTTAAAGCAAAGATTTTTGCCTTTGGGTGCAAGCCATTCCCTTCCGTGCCTGCCCCGCCCCTTTGTTTGGTTTTCTGCTGTGACAACTGTCCATTCTGGTAAATTTGCAAAATTCTGCCGCATGTATTTATGGGTGCTTTCACATTCGTCTAGTTGTATGAGATTCACTGTTTGTTCCTCATTTCCACGACTGTGGGCATATTTTTTCCCATTGCTCTTTCTTTTTTATATAACCTGCCGGTGCTATCGTAATGAAATTGTTCGCCAAAAAGTTCGCCTTCTTTGAAATTCATGGAATCTTTTAATATGCCATTTCTATACCAGCTTCTCCAAGAGCCTTCTTTTTTTCCATCTTTCCAAAAACCTAGAACCAAAGGCTGCTCAGAATCTTTGGGATAATCTGCTGTGCTTTGTTTTGCTCCGTTTTCGTAAGTATCTATTCTATAATACTGGCCGTTTACCAGTTGTGTGCGAACTTCGCCGTGCATTCTGTTGTTTTGCCAAGAAGTGTCTTCAAAAAAACCTGTACCATCTATGAATTCCGACATTGAAAGTGTATTTCCTTGTTCATCTAATTTGAGCCAAGAGCCATTTCTAATGCCAGAAATCCAATTCTCAATTTTTCGGATTTTGGAATTTGCAAAATATTCAATCCAGCTCCCAGTTCTGAGACCGCTTTCAAATCTGCCTATTTTGCTAAGCGAGCCGCCTGGGTAATAGCTCATAAAAATTCCATTTGGTTTTCCAAAGCTGCATTCTTGGTAAATCAAAGGTTTACCTTCATTGGAATAAGATTTAAAAAATCCGATTTTGTTAGCCTCGTGGCAGGAATTTTCTTCAATTAAAACATCTTTGTGAAATTTTTTCCAAAGCCCTGTTGCAGAATCATTGCTGTAAAATTGCTCACCGATAATTTTTCCATCATCGTTCAAGATAATCCATTTTCCCTGTTTTTGTCCTTTTTTGTAATAACCTTTTGCATAAGGCACTCTTTCTCTGGCAAAAAATGTCCATTTACCTTCGCGCAGAGAATCTTTGTAATTGCCGCTTTCCATTATAAAGCCAGTCACGCTCCATTTGCGGTAAGCTCCGTTTGGAACTCCATTTGCAAAAGGCATTTCCTCCGCTTTTATTCCATTTCTGTACCAAGAGTAGCGAACCTGTTTTTCTCCATCCGGTGAAATTTCGTAGGCTTCTTTGGGTGCATTGTTGTCAAAAACTTCCACGACTTCCAAGCGATTGGGTTCGCAGGAGAAAAATAGTATGCAAATAAACAAGCAAGTTATTCGAAATGTTGCCATCCCTTAACCTCAATCTCTTTTCCCTTCAAAAAAACACCGCTACCCTTTTTCGCCTTGCCTATTTTATTTATGGGGAATTTTTTTGTGAGTTTCAAAACACTCTCCCTCGCCGATTCTCTCGCTGTGAATAATAAACAAAAATCCTCCGCACTATTTAAAATAACTTCTTCTACATCCAAACGAACTTTTGACTGCTCGGATATATGCTGCAAGCTTTCCGCAATGGAATCGCTTGTATCTATGCAAGCTCCAATGCCTTTTATCTTTGCGAGTTCTTTTCCAAGGTTCAGCGGTGGATGGACAGTTATTGGACCTATTTCTAAACCGCTTGGCAAGCCCGCAAGCCACACATCATCGCCTTCTTTTGCTGCGCTTCTCAATAAAATTTTGCCATTTGCTTTGCCAAAAACCGTTACGGAAAAAACTCCTAAATCTCCGCCTGTGGTATCTCCGCCTAAAATTCTCACCTTGTGTTTTTTGCAAACCTTAACCGTTGCATCTGCAATTTCGTCTCTTATTTTTTTGCTCCATTTTTTGTTTATGCAAACCGAAAAAAGAATTGCACAAGAGGTGCCGCCCATAGCGTTTATGTCGGAGAAGTTGGAGAGCAGGCATTTTTCCACCGCCTGCGAAGGGGTGCTCCAATCCAACCTAAAATGCGTTCCCTCCACAGACATATCGGCAGAAATCAAATATTTGCCTAAAACAAAAGCATCATCTCCAACCCCTTTTGCAAGTGAACCAGCTTTTGCAAGCAAACCATTTATAAACTCAAATTCAGAGCTTGGCATAAACTTCTTCTAACGACAATTCATTTTCCGCCATCATACAGGCTGCATAATAGAGCACTTGCGAAAGCTCAAGCGCAAGGGCATCTTTGCCCTCAAAGCGAGCCGCCATCCAAGATTCCGCTGCCTCTTCCACCAATTTTTTGCCAATGCCGTGCGAGCCTTTTTTAAAAAGCTCCGTTGTGCTTTTGCCTTCCGGCATTTTTTCTTTGCGGTCTTTCACCAAAGCGAAAATTTCTTCAAAGGTCATTTGGTTAAATTAGAATTTTAAAACTCCTTCGGTGAATTTCACATTGCCCAAATTTTCGTATGGCATCTAAATGTACTTTTGTGCCATAGCCTTTGTGCTTTTCAAAACCATAATTTGGGAATTGCTCGGCGAATTTCACCATTAGCCTATCCCTGTGTACTTTTGCAAAAATAGAGGCAGCGGCAATGCAAGCCACTCTGCCGTCTCCTTTCACTATTGGCATTTGCAAATCTTTGTCTATTTCCCTTATGTGCAAATTTCCATCCACCAAAATTTTATAGGGCAAGTTTTTTTCTTTGAGTTCAGAAATTATTGGGGCAAGGGCGCGTCTCATTGCTAGGAAGGTTGCGTTTAAAATTCCGATTTCGTCTATCTCTTGTGCTGAGGCTTCGGCTATGGAATGGTATTTGCAATATTTTGGTAATTCTGCGAAAATTTGTTCGCGTTGCTTTTCGGTTAATTTTTTGGAATCGTTTAAGGTTAGGCAGGCACGGAGGTCTGCCCCTACGGTGGCGGCGGCCACTACGGGACCTGCTAATGGGCCGCGGCCTGCTTCGTCAACGCCTATTAAAATGTGGTTTTTGAAATGTTCGGTTAATGCTTGCTGCGCTTGGAAAAGGTTTAGGTTTTTTGGTAAAATATCTGTCATTTTGAAAATTTAGAAAACTCGGTTTTACTATATTTATATTATGTTTCCTACCTTGCACACTTTTCATATTCCTGTGATGGGCACGTCTTATACGGCAGATACACCTGCTAGGGTGGCTCCGTTTGGAATATCTTCCGTTGTATCTTTGGTGGACGATTTTCTGTTGGAAAGATTTCGTAAAATTTACGCGGAAGAATATAAGTTAAAATATGAGCCAATTCCTCCAAGAGAACCGGATGGCAGGGCAAAAAGAATAACCGCATACCTTAATACGCTGGCAGAGGTTGTGAAGATTCGTTTTGAGTCCATAAAAAAACAGCCTTTCTTTTTGAAAAACGAAAAAGCCAAGTATTTTGAAATGCTACCCACAGGGCATCATTTGAGGAGTCTTTACCTAAAGCTCATGGGTATGAAAGATGCTCCAGAAAAAGAGAGAGAGGAAATAGAGACCACTTTGAACCACAGCATGGAAGAAGGTTCCATAGATGTGAACATAATGGTTAAGCTAGACCGCCTGCCTCCAAACCCACATGGCAAGGAACCTTTGAGCGATGAATTCACAGATGCGAAAACCGCATTGAAAGGTTATGCAAAATCTTCTCTTAAAAATTCAGCCATTGTTTTTAGCGCAGGCATAAACCAAAGCCTATACAACTATATGGCGCAGTTCAAGGAATTTTACAGAAATGCCACAGGTGAAATAGGAAAAAGAATTATAATCAAGGCTTCGGATTTTCGCTCTGCTCTTATTCAGGGAAAATTTTTGGCGCGCAAAGGTTTGGAAGTGAGCGAATACAGAATTGAGTCTGGGCTTAACTGCGGCGGTCATGCTTTTCCAAGCCAAGGAATGTTGCTCCCCACCATATTAAAAGAAATTCGCTCGCAGCGCAGCCTTTTGCACCAGTTCAGAGAAACCGTTGTGAATTTTTACAAATCAAAAGGCTGGAACACTGAGGCGGCAAAAGAAGCCCCTCCGCCGAGAATAACCGTTCAAGGTGGCATTGGAAATTACGGCGAAGATTTGAGAATGCTTGAATACTACGGAATGGACGGCACTGGCTGGGGAAGCCCATTTTTGCTTGTGCCAGAGGTTAGCCCCGTTGACAAAGAAACAAGGGAGCAACTGGAAAAAGCCACGCCCCAAGATTTGTATATGAGCGATGCTTCACCGCTAGACATATATTTCAACAACTTGCGCGGTTCTGGTTCTGAAAAATATCAGCAAAAACAAATAGCAGCAGGGAAACCCGGTAGCCCTTGCGTAAAAGGATTTTTGCAAAACAACACGGAGTTCAGCGAAGCTCCAGTTTGCAAAGCGAGCCGCTTTTATCAAGAACGCAAATTAAAGCAAATTGAAGAAAGCGATGCGAGCGAAGAGCAAAAAGAAAATTTGCGAAAAGATGTTTATGCAAAGCAGTGTATTTGCGACCATCTTGGCAACAGCGGTTTGATTTTCCTTGGCGCAGAAAAAACCGAAGAAGCTCCGCAAGCAATTTGCCCAGGTCCCAACATAGCTTGGTTCAACCGAAGCTACGATATGCAAGAAATGATAGACCATATTTACGGTCGCATATCAGACTTAACTCCACCAGAACGTCCGCACATGTTCGCAAAAGAAGTTGAGATGTATGGTAATTGGTTTGCTTTGCAAGTTGAAAAATTCAATGGCGATAAAGACCTCGCCACTTGGTTAAAAACAGCCGCCAAAAATTTTGCCGAAGGCATGGATTATTGTTTGGAAGTAGCAAGCACAACTCCTTTCCCCGGCGAAAATTTGGCAAGTATTCCACCGAGGGTGGAAGTTGAAAGGGAAAGGTTGAGGGAGAGTTTAAGCACTTTGGATAGGAAGTTGGCTGCTTGAAGTACTTTGGGGCAAGCCATTTTAGCCATTTCCCAATTATACAACTTACCATATTTTTCGCAGTAAGTTGTACTATCTTTGTAGCATTTAGAACCGCTTGCGTTGTAATTCAAATTCTCCGCCATCCAAATCTGCTCGGCGATTTTCACTGTTTTGTATGTTTTGCCGTCTCGTGTGTCGGTGAAGGTGCCTTTTTGCTGTGCGAGGGCTGTGGTGCAAAGCAATGTGCAAGCAAGGGCGAGGGTGGGCAGGCACAGAGAACGGCTCATTGTTCCTCAAACTCCGTTCCCCTGCTCGTGTGCCAAATGCCAAGAATATCTATGTTATCCTCATTCTCTCGGTAATAAATGTTATAGCGGAATTTACCGAGTTTTATCTTTCTTCTTCCATTCTCGCACATCGTTCCTATGCCTGGGAACTTCTCCAATATACCTATAATTTCATAAAACTGGTTATTCATTATTCTGGCTTGCTTTAATGACTGTTTCGCCAAATATGCTAGTGCGTTGTTCAGCATAATTTCGCACTTCAAAGAGGGTATAGCAGGCTTTATCTTTATTTCGTCATCATTT
>Ga0268262_10002240_pt1 | contig 22673 bp, 21 predicted proteins | sample TergutNc150P3_FD_190354 | JGI IMG/M metagenome (GOLD analysis project Ga0268262, IMG submission 190354) | Nasutitermes corniger P3 segment gut microbial community from laboratory colony in Florida, USA - Nc150 P3 (SPAdes) (version 2) | ecosystem: Host-associated > Arthropoda: Insects >...
GGAGGTTATTTTAGGAGCTGTAAAACAGGGCGATAATGAATTTGGTACCTTGTGCGTAACTGATCTAATCGGTGCAGCCGGCGTTAAATGTACAGGTCCTACCGAGTAACGTATGCCCCTTAATATTCACTTTTGTATATTTACAAAGAGAGGTAAAACATGGCAACGGCAACGGAAGTTATTGCAAATGAAACGGAAATAAAGCAGGCAATGGGAGTTCTAGGGCTTGATCGTTTTGCTAATGCCTTATTAGACGAAATAGAACTTGACCGAAGGCTTGAAATTAGCTTGGAACAGGCAGACAAAGGACTTAAAATATCATTGGAAGAAATGAAAAAAGAGCTATTGGAAAGGAAAGCCAAAAATGGATGCTATTCAAGCAGACGATGAAATAAAAAGAAAGCCTGTAAATCCAACTCCTGAATGCATGGAAATGCTCGCCACAGCTTTGGATTACATAGAAGAAAGCTCTCCAAAGCAAGCAGACATAATGTTCGGACAGTTTTTTAAGGCAATGCAACTGATAGAGATTATGCCAGGTATAGGCACGAAATACAAAAAAGGAATGCGAAAAATAAGGCTAGGTAAATTCCGCTATAACATTTATTACAGGGAAAAAGAAACTGAAATAGAAGTACTTGGTATATGGCACACAAGCCGCGGAACGGATTTTGAAGAACCTTAATGACAAGGCTTCCCCCACAGCGTATGCCCCCTAACGTCCTCAATAACACACTCCACAAACATCCCCTCTCTAAAATCCGGCTGTGCCGGAATTATCACCTTTTTGAAATTGCCGGTTTTCCCAACCCATTCGCCGGTATTTCTGCGAGATAGTTTTTCTAGCAAAATTTTCTCTTGCCTGCCAAGCATAAGTTTTGCACGCTCAAGTGTAATGGAATGTTGCAAATCTATCACACGCTGCAAGCGGGATTTTTTTTCCTCTTCTGTAATCAACTCTTTTTCGCTCGCAGAAGGAGTTCCCTCCCTTGGGCTATATGCAAACATAAAGGCACCATCAAACCTAGCCTCTTGCAAAAGCGAAAGGGTTTCTTCAAATTCTTCCTCGGTTTCACCTGGATAGCCGCAGATGATATCCGTTGTTATGCCGTAAAGGGGATTAAAAGAACGCAGAGCCTCTACTATGCTCAAATATGCCTCTCTTGTGTATTGCCGCTTCATTTTTTTTAGCACCGAATTTGAACCGCTTTGAGCTGGCAAATGTACGTGTGGCGCTATTTTTTGCTCGCTCATCAAAACATCCAAAAGTTCGCTTGTGTAGTGCATAGGGTGCGGGCTAATAAAACGGATTCTCTCCACTTCTTTTATGTCCGCCACCTGTTTCAGCAATTCCGCAAAACTTAAACCCTTATAGCGGTAGCCATTAACCGTTTGCCCCAAAAGCACAATTTCCGAAACCCCTGCCTCTGTGGCTGCCTCAATTTCCTTCAAAACAGAAGCTGGCTCCCTATATTGCTCCCTGCCGCGCACATAAGGCACAATGCAATAGGCACAGCGCATATTGCAACCGCTTTGAATGGCTATAAAGGCACTGTATTTATTGCTCAGTTTGGCGAATGGAGTTTGGGGTGCAGGGTTGTTTTTTTTGAACAGAATTTCAGGGAGTTTTTGGTATTCATCTGGGGGCAATATAAAGTCCAAAAATGGCAAATCTTTGAACAGAGACTCTCCCCTATTCTTTGCCATGCAACCTAAAACCCCTATTTTCAGGTTCCTTTTCTCAACTTTCAATTTTTTAAGGTCCCAAATTCTCGCTATTGCGCTCTCTTCTGCCTTTGCTCTCACAGAGCAGGTATTTACCAAAATTATATCGGCTTTTTCGGGCATTAAAGCCGGAGATGCGCCATTAAACTCCAAAATCGCAGCCAAACGAGCAGAATCGTACTCGTTCATTTGGCAACCATAAGATATTACAAAATAGTTCAAGGAAGGGTTAATTTAGAAATCCCTTGCATTAGTCTCATAATTTTTCTATATTTATAGTCCGTACCTTTCAAAGGAGATTTGTTGATGAACAAGAGTTTTAAACCTGTTTTTATTATAGCGGTTCTTGCTGTTTTTGGTGCTGCTAATGCTCAAGCACCTGCCGCACCAGCAGCAACACACACCGCTCCAGCAGCAACAGCACCTGCCGCACCAGCAGCTACACCTGCCGCTCCTGCAGCAGCAGCGCCTGCTGCTCCAAAAACAACTGCACCAGCAGCAGCACCTGCACCAGTGGCAACACCAGCCCCTGCACCTGCAGCACCAGCGGCAGCGGCACCTGCAACGCCAGCAGCAACGCATACCGCTCCTGCAGCTACCCATGCCGCTCCTGCAGCAACGCCTGCACCTGCAGCACCAGCAGCAGCACCTGCCACGCCAGCGGCAACACATGCCGCTCCTGCAGCAACACCTGCGCCTGCTGCTCCAAAAACAACAGCTGCGCCAGCTACAGCACCTGCAACGCCCGCACCTGCGGCAACAGCACCTGCACCAGCTGCAACTCCAGCGCCAGCTGCAGTAGCTCCAGCACCAGAAGCACAGCCCGTTGCGAAAGATTCCGCAGCAGCATCTGCTCCAGTTGCAGAAGCTCAACCTGCTCCTAAAGATAGCACTATTGTTTTAGTTGTAGAAGAGCCAAAAAAGAAAAAAAGACCCTCTCGTTCATTTGCCATTGTAGATGTTCCGGCAAATTTTGAAATTCAAGCCAAAAAAATTATGCCTATTGATTCAGACGGCTTTGATGATTATGATAATCTGGACGAATGGTGGGGCAGAGCAAACCTCATGGTTCTAACAGAATCTGAAAACTTTGTTGGAAAAATACATTTGCGCATGTATCCTGGTCATCTTAAAGGTTATCCTATATCCATTGGTGGTGGAGAAAATGACCGCGATGGAAAAAGAGACCGTTATGGCAATCCAGAAGCCAGAGATATATTCCAGCTTTACGAAGCTTGGGCTTGGCACAGAGGTGATTATGTAAATATCAAGCTAGGCCGCTGGGAAAACACCACTCGCTTTGGAAGCAAAACCTTTGGTGGCTATATAGATGCCAAAAAAGACCAAAACTATGTAGCTGGTAAATCCGTTAATTTTAGGGAAAAAGGTTTTATGAGCACCTATACGCCAGAAAACGCTTTGCAATTTGGCTTGAATAATTTTTCTGAGAACATTTCCTTGGATATAGCCTTGGTTAGCGGAGATAACCATTTGAACAGAGGTGATTTACGTGTGTATTTCGCTTTTAGAGACCTTGCAGGCTTGGAAAATGTCGATATAGGCATTGGCTATCGTTCCAACGTATTTGATGAAGTTTACTATAGAAAAGGGGAAATTGATGTTACCCACACCGTAGATTTTGGATTCAAAGTACCTTTGGTTAAAGAAGTCGGCATATTGAAAAACCTTAATCTGTTTGGCGAAGCCGCTTTAATTGGCTTGGACGACCAGATTGGCAATGGCGAAGGAGCTGACAAAGGTGGCAGCCCCAAAGAATGTGAGGTTAATTTCCCCATACTCGGCGGCTTGGATTTCTCCCTTCATCGCGGATTGGATAAACTTGTGCTTGAAGTCGAATATGATGGCGATCGCATAAATTCCTCTATTGGAAAGAAAAGGGGAGAAAAAGGGACAAAAGTCCAAGGTTCTATTTACGCTCAAAAGAAACTCAACGATCGTTTCACTCTTAACATAGGTGCTCAGAGTGAAAACGGCTCTAAAGATTTCTCTTTTGCCGGACGTTTACAGGGTAGAATAAATTAAATAAAAACCCTGGCCTATAGTGTAGTGGTAGCACAACAGATTCTGACTCTGTTTGCCTAGGTTCGAGTCCTGGTAGGCCAATATAGATGGAACCTGATAGTATTTTAGTCCTTGCCGTTTCGGTGGCATTGTTGTTTTTAGCTTTTATTTATTCCCTTATAAGCTACGTTTTTCATTCAACCAGCAACACCGAAACCGAGCTAGACAATATTCTTGGCAGCGCAGATTTCAAGGAAATTGTCTTTCAAGGCACCTTTGTGCCTTGCTTAGTGGCTTTCGCTCTTTTAGATTTGAAATTTGCAGGCTACACTTGGTATATATGGCTTGCCGCGCTTTTTGGCATATATGTTTTGATTTTCTTTATCCCCGAAATTTTAGCTTTGAGATTTCCAGATTCCCTCCTGAAATTTTGCGTAAAAGCCTATAAAGTTCTAAAGTACATTTTTTTGCCAAGCGCAAAAATTAAATTGCTAATGCAAAAATTATTTTTAAGCATTTTGAGCTACGATAGCAGATTGTCTTTTTTGCCGGAATCCATGCAAGTAGCCATAAACAACGAAGATTCTCCCTCTGCTTTGGAAGAGGAAGAAAAGCAGATGATCAGGAATATTTTTGATTTTGGAGATACTCCTGTACGGGAAATAATGACCCCTAGAGTTGAAATGCACGCCATAGACGTTCAAACTCCGCTGCCAGATGTGATAAAACTCTTAAACAGCGAAAGATACAGCCGCTTGCCTGTGTATTCCGGTTCTATAGACAACATAATAGGCATTCTCTCCAACAGGGAATTCTTGGAGTGGTACACAGAGAGATCGCACGAACCTTTTGATTTGGAAAAACTGGCACGCCCAGCTATTTTTGCACCAACAGGAAAAAGGCTAGACTCACTTTTACACGAACTCAGGGAAAGCAATAACCATTTGGTTATAGTGGTGGACGAATACGGAGGCACCGCGGGGCTAGCCACAATGGAAGATATTTTGGAAGAGATAGTGGGCGAAATAAAAGATGAAGACGATTCGGAAGAAGATATGGATTTTGTTAAATTGCCATCGGGCCAATATATGCTAGACCCCCTTATTACCCTTTCCGATTTGGAAGACCGCACGGGTATTCATTTTGAGATAGAGGAAGACGAGCATATAGAAACTCTTTCCGGGCTTATACAGCACACCTTGGGTTCCCTGCCTACCGCTGGAACAACTGTTCAAATTCAGGGTTATACGTTTAAAGTAAAGAAAATGGATGGCACAAAAATGGAAGAAGTTATTTTGGAAACTAAATTTGAATGAAAATATCACCAATTTTTGTTAATTTTGTTAAAATTTGGTTAAGATTTGCTTTTTTTCGCTAAAAATGTATTTTTATTGAATAAATTATATATATTACTAATAACACTTAAATTAAAGGGGGTTGTATGAAAAGGGTGCCAGAAGCTCTACTTTTAGTTGTCTTTGCGGTATGTGCAGTTTTTTTCGCTTGTTCTGGCGATAAAAGCGGTGAGGAAGGTCTTAGCAGTTCCGGCGATGGAGGCTCTGATTGTGCCCTTGACCAATCTTGCGAACCCGAAGAATCCAGCGACTCCAATTCCGGCAACTCTGATGAATCCAGCGATTCCAACTCCGGTGGCTCCGATGAATCCAGCGATTCAAATGCTGAGGAATCTAGCAGTTCTGAGAAAGTAACAACCGAATCTAGCAGTTCACAAGCTCAAAACTCTGCCGGCTCTTCTTCCTCCTTAGGAACCTCCTCTTCCAGTTCTTCAGTTGCAACTGCTAATCCAGGAGCAAATTGTTCTTACTTGCCCATTTGGTGCGGTGGAATGACCTATGATAAAATTAAAACAACGAGCATAACCGATGAAGTAGGTGCCACAGATAAAGGGCAAGATCGTCCTAATTGCATATATGCAAAATCAATTACGCAAATTGGAAACGAAAGTAATGGAATTTCTATAAATGGTACTCATTTTGCGAGTGGCTCTGCTTCTAGATGCGGCGGTGATAGCGGCCACGGATGGGGCGACCAAACTCCATGTGCCACAAAATTTTCCAGCATAGCAAAAGCAGATGGTGGTTATTACATTTACATTGTGGAATGGGCAGGGCAAGATTTCAAAACAACAGGTGGCGAACCTGTTTGCACAGGCTCTACCACACCAGCAAGCAGTTCTTCACAACAACAATCAACATCGCCATCATCTTCCTCTGCCGGTGGTAGTGTTGCCACAGGTGCTTGCGTGGAACCTATGAATGCTGTTCCTCCAGGCGGTGTAAAGTCTTGCATTATAAAAAATGGCAAATGCTACACATGCAATCCAGACCGCGGCAAAGACTGCGAGCAAACTTGGATTTGGCAAGCAAATAGCATAGATGAATGGTGGTATAGAGAAGTTTCCTGCTCAGAAGGCAGTGGTGGCGGCGGTAGCAGCAGCAGTACTTCTACCCTTACTTGCACAGGTCTAGTTGCCTCTGGAATTGCAGGCACGGCAGTGACGCAGCCAACAGTTAAGTGCGGAAACACCACGCTAACCAGCGGTCTCAATTGGACAGATGCACCTACTTGGGCTAATCCTACCGCAAAAACATACAATATATCAGTTGCGGCATCTTGCGGTGGAAGCAACAAAACAGCAAGCTGCGGAACATTAGTGGTAAGCGCAGCACCTTCAGCCGACCAGCTCACTTGCACAGGTATGCCAACAACTGGAACTGCTGGCACAGCAATAACGCAACCAACAGTTAAATGCGGTAACACCACAATTACAAACGGCACCTGGACAGGTGCGCCAACTTGGGCTAACCCCACCGCCAACACATACACCGTATCGGTTGCGGCAACTTGCGGTGGAAGCAACAAAACGGCAACTTGCGGAACATTGAAAGTGAACCCCAAGTTAAGCTGTGCTGCCCTTTCCACAACATCGGTAATAGCAGGCACAGCGGTAACTCCGCCAACTGTGACATGCGGTTCTACTAATGTAAGCAGCGTTTCTTGGACAAATGCCCCAAATCCTTGGAGCAGCCCAACACAAGGCACTTATAGCAATATTCAAGCAGCGGTAAGTTCAGGAGATTGCAGTGGTCAAACAGCAACTTGCTCTGGTACGCTCACTGTAAATCCAAAGCTAGCGTGCAATTCCGTAACGCAAGCAATAACAACCGGGCAAACTCCAACCAAGCCCACAGTAGCTTGTGGTTCCACCACGGTTACCAGCGGCATCACTTGGAGCCCAACTTCCATAAACAATGCTATCACCACAGCACAGACAATCAGCAATGTAACCGCAACGGCAAGTTGCGGCGGCAGCAATCAAACAGCTAATTGCGCTGGCACAATAACAGTTACCGCACCACCTCAAAGCTCTCAAAGCAACAATACTCCAAGTTCTTCAAGCACAGGTAGTAGCGGTGGTGGAGGCAGTTATACTCCAGTAACACCTGGAAACGAAACTTCAAAAATAACTCAATATTGGGATGCCTGCAAACCCAGTTGCTCATGGAGCGGCAAAGGCGGCAGGCAAGCTAATAGCTGCAATATAACAGGCACCAACATAGGACATAACGATGGCGATAGGAGCGCATGTGATGGCGGAAGCGCGTTTACATGTATGAAACAAGCTCCTTGGAAAGAGGGCAATGTAAGCTTTGGTTATGTTGCGGCTGGCATTGGTCAGTGTGGCGACTGCTGGCAATTTGACTTCCCCAATGGGCATGTTATGGTTGTTATGAAAACCAATATCGGAGACATAAAGGAAGGAGCCAAATTTGACCTTATGATTCCGGGCGGCGGCGTTGGCGACTTTGATGCTTTAACAAGGCAAGTCACAACTAGCGGAGTGAGCAACCCTGATATGGGTGTGCGTTATGGTGGATTCAGAGGCAAATGCGGCTGGGACTACAGTACACAAAGCGTTAATTGCGTAAAAGATATGTGCAATAATGTTTTCAAAAATCTACCGGATTTGAAAGCTGGTTGCCTCTGGTGGACAGAAAATTTGGGAAATTCAGGCAATTGGAATAACCCAACTGTTAAATATAAGTCCGTCACTTGTCCAAAACAACTGACAGATAAATACTAGGAAATAGTGTGAAAAAAGTGTCTAGGATTTCGTTTTTGCTCGCAATAAGCACGATATTTTATGCGTGCTCTAACGAAGACCAAGACACAACTGAAAAAACAACTCAAGCAAAAACAACTCAGTATTGGGATGCTTGCAAACCCAGTTGCTCATGGGGAGGCAAAGGTGGCTTGCAAGCCAATAGCTGTGATATATCTGGCACTAACATCGGCCATAAAGATACCGATAAAAGTTCTTGCGATGGTGGAGTTGCATTTGCCTGCATGAACCAAGCCCCTTGGAAAGAAGGCAATATCAGCTACGGCTATGCCGCAATTAACATGGGCAGTTGCGGAGACTGCTATCAATTAGAATTTCCCAATGGGGAAATTATGTTTGTTATGAAGAACAACACTGGAAACTTAAACGAAGGCGCTAAATTTGACCTTATGATTCCGGGCGGCGGCGTTGGCGACTATGATGCTTTGACAAGACAAGTTGAAAATAGCGGCATAAGCAATCCAGATATGGGTAGCCGTTATGGCGGATTCAGACAGAAATGCGGCAATAAAGTAGATTGTGTAAAGCAAAAATGCGAAGAAGTTTTCGCAAATCTCCCAGAATTAAAAGCTGGCTGCCTTTGGTATGCAAACACCTTGGGAACCGATAAAGAAAGTTTTGACAACCCAATTGTTAAATATAAAAAAGTCTCTTGCCCACCAGAACTAACAAGTAAATATTAATGAGCAAATTTCGCCCTTGCATAGACCTGCATAACGGCAAAGTAAAACAAATAGTAGGTTCATCGCTTTCGCAAAACGAAAGCGAACTTAAAACCAATTTCATTTCCCAAAAACCCGCAGAATGGTACGCCGAACTCTATAAAAAAGACGGCTTGAAAGGCGGGCATATAATAATGCTTGGAAGCGGCAACGAAGAAGCCGCCACAAGAGCCTTGAAGGCCTACCCAAAGGGAATGCAAATAGGCGGTGGAATAAACAAGGAAAATGCAGAGAAATACTTGGAAGCTGGAGCAGCCGCAGTTATAATCACAAGCTATATATTCCCAAACGGCAAATTCTCCCTTGAAAATCTAAAAACCCTGTCCAGCAAAATTGGCAAAGAGCATTTGGTTGTGGATTTGAGTTGCTATGGAATGATAGTTGCCATAAATCGCTGGCAAACCTTAACAGATTTCCATATAACCAAAGAAAATCTGGAAATGATTTCTGAATACTGCTGTGAATTTCTGGTACACGCCGCAGGCGTTGAGGGCAAGCAACAGGGCATGGATTTGGAATTGATTAAATTCTTGGGTGCTAACTCCCCCATTCCCGCAACTTACGCAGGCGGGGCAAACAGCCTAAAAGATTTTGAAACCTGTGATGAACTCTCAAAAGGAAGGGTGGATTTGACCATAGGGAGTGCTTTGGATATTTTTGGGGGAAGTGTGCCTTATGAGGGATGTAGGAAGTTTGTGTGAACCTTGATTTTCAATATGCCCTAACCCAGTCGGTTTTATACTCAACAGCATCGCCGCGCTGCTCCATCAAACCTATACCGAGCTTTTTGGCTTCCTGTACAACCCTGTCTTTGAGAACCAAAGAGCCAATCCCCAGATACAGCTTATAGTTTGCAAATTCTCGGTATAAAAACCTGAAATTCGGGACTTTCTTTTCTACCAATTCTTTAACGTCTTCTTCATCTGCTTTGTACTTAGCCTCTATAAGAGCTATGGAATCGCCATTGAGCAAAACAATATCGAACTGTGCTCTTAGCTCTGTTTTATCTGGCATTTTCTTTTGGCGAGCAAATTTGTCGCTTATATATTCAAAATTAACACCCGCGAAAGTCATTGTTTCTTTCAAGGAATTGTAAAAAAATTCCTCTGCGAACTCCCCATTGCTGTTGCTAATGCCGCCAATTTCCTTTTGTAAAGCCTTGATTTGCCTATCGGTTTCTTTTTGCGAAGCGACAATTTCTTTTTGCATATCGGCAGTTTCTTTCAGCACTAGCTCAATTTCCTTGTTCAAATTTTTTAATTCCCAATCGGTCATAAATATCCTCACCTAAAGTTTTACAATATAAATATAGCTATAAATTATCAAAATATGCTCAAAAAAGGTAAAAACCCCACATTTGGCATACAATTGTTGACAAAATTATGCAAGGGGACATTTTTTTACTATATTCTCCCTAGTATCTCTATAAAGAGGATTTATGAGCCAAGAAAAATTGTTCGCAGAGTTTCCCGATGTTTCCACAGAAGAGTGGGAATCCACCATACAAGCAGACCTTAAAGGTGCAGATTACGAAAAAAAGCTGATATGGAAAACACTGGAAGGTATTTCCGTTAAGCCATACTACCGCAAGGCAGACACAGACGGCATATCTTGGCTTTTGAACAACCTCCCCGGCGAGTTCCCCTTTGCCAGAGGCACAAAAAAAACCGACAACAACTGGGAAATAAGAGAAGATATTTACGAGCAAGACGTAGCTGCCGCAAACTCAGCCGCTAAACACGCCTTGGAGCGTGGTGCAGAAGCTCTTTCCTTTAAAAGCAGAGTTTGCACCAGATGCGGGGTTCTCAGGGGGCAAAACCTTCAAAGCCAAGACGATTTTAACGCCCTTTTAAACGGCATAGATTTAAGCAAAATCCCTGTTTATTTCAATTTTGACATTAGAGCGCTGCAAGCTCTTGAAATGCTCTCCAAATGCTCAAAATCCGCAAAAGGCGGCATAATTTACGACCCTCTCTCGGAACTGGCTCAAAGGGGCAAAATTGGCATTGCAAAAGATTCCATATTAAAAGAGGCTGCAAAAGCGGCGGCATTCGCTGTTAAAAACATCCCTGGAGTGAATGCCATAACCGTTCAAACTCACCATTTTCACCTTGCCGGAGCAAATATAATTCAAGAACTCAGCATAGCCTTGAGTGCAGGCTTGGAATATATGAACGCCCTGACAGACGAAGGTCTAACCGCAGAGCAGGCTGCTAGCCAAATAGCATTTAGCATCAGCGTTGGCTCAAGGTATTTCCTTGAAATTGCAAAAATCCGCGCACTCCGTGTTTTATGGGCAAACATACTCAAAAAGTATGGAGTGACCGGAACCGCAAAAATTCACGCAAGCACGTCATTGTGGAACTCCACTGTGTTTGATTCAAATGTGAATATGCTCCGCGTAACAACCGAGGCCATGAGCGCCGCCATAGCAGGCGCAGATTCCATAACCGTTATCCCCTACGATGCCGCATTCAAAACACCAGACGAATTCAGCTGCCGCATTGCTCGCAATGTTCAGCTTTTGCTCAAAAACGAAAGCCGCTTCAACAAAATAATAGACCCAGCCGCTGGTTCTTATTATGTAGAAAGCCTAACCGACCAAATTGCCTCCAAATCTTTGGAAGCATTCAAAAAAATTGAAAGCCAAGGCGGTTTGCTCGCCGCTCTTTTAAGCGGCTCCGTTCAAAAAGAACTCGCAGACACTCAAAAGCAAAAAGAAAAATTGATAATGCAGCGCAGGGAAGTATTCATTGGCACAAATCAATACCCGAATTTGCTTGAGAAAATGAGCGATAAAATTAAAAAGAACGAGGGCTCGCCCATAAAAAATCAAGACCTTGCAAAAACAGGCGGCGAAGAAACCACAGTTGAAAAATTGAACATAAGGCGCGGTGCAGAAGTTTTTGAAACACTCCGCTTGCAAACAGAGGAATATGCCAAAAAAACTGGAAGTGCGCCAAAGGTATTCCTGTGGACAGCTGGAGACTTGGCAATGAGGCTCGCTCGCGCAACATTCATCAAAAACTTCTTTGGCTGTGCAGGCTACACCGTTATAGATACCAACGGAATTCCAGATGCTGCAGCAGGAATTGAGCTTGTTAAAAAGAATGCTCCTCAAATTGTTGTTCTCTGCTCCAAAGACGATGAATATTTGGGACTGGCAAAGGAAATTTTCCCAGCACTTGAAAAGGAATTTCCAAATATAGTTCGCATAGTTGCCGGCAACCCCAAAGAAGCCGAAGAACTCAAGGCCGCTGGAGCACAAGATTTTATTCACGTTTTAACAAATGCCATTGAATCACTGAGTTCTTATCAAAAGAAACTGGGTGTTGCCTAAAGGTTGCTGATGCTTGAAATAATAAAAGAATTCTTTATAAAGCATTCTTTAAAATTTTTGTCCGTATCGTGCGGATTCATAATTTGGTTTGGGGTGGTTTCAAGGGAAGACGCAAAAGCCGAAATTGAATTGCCTATTAGAGTTATAAATCTTCAAGACAATATGGCTCTAGTCTATCCCTTGGTTCCAACCATAAACGTGCAACTAGAAGGAAAGGCAATAAGCCTAATTCACTTAAAGCTAAATCGCTCTGCGAGAATTGATATAGATTTAAAAAATATGCCCCTTGGATATTCCAGAATATCCAGCGAAAGGATAAATTTCGTTTCGCCAAGCATACCAAACATTAAAATGCAGCGCATTAAACAGACAAATTCCCTAAGCGTTGAATTAGATACAAGAATTGAACAAAAAGTACCTGTGCAATCTAAAGTTCGCACCCACGTTGCACCTGGTTTCACTTTTTTGAATGTACCAGAAATTGTACCAGATTCTGTTTATATTTCTGGAGCAAGAAGCACAGTGGCAAAAATAGCCTCTATTCCAACCGAAGAAATTTCCATAACAGACTTAAAATGGAATAATTCGCTACCCGTAAAGCTAGATTTATCTGTACTCCGTTCTGTAGTGGATATAGCAGATACCACCGTATTTTTGCAAGTTCAAATTGAGCCTTTAGACCACAAAATCTTCCATGATATTCCAGTGCGCTTAATAGGCAATTTTGACAGAGGAACCTACTCGCTTTCACCTTCAAAAGCTAATGTTGAAATTTCAGGGGGAAAAGATTTGCTATCTAAAATAGAGGCTCAAGATATAAATCTCTATATTGAGTTCTCAAGATTTTCCATTGAAAACGCAGATGAACTTAGCCCAACTGTGCATATTTCACACATTGTCACCAGTTGGCAAATTATTCCTGAAAAATTTCGCCTTGTAGAAAATGAACAAAAATGATTTGGCTTGGAATTGAAAGCAGTTGCGATGATACTGCCTGCGCTATTTTACGGGAAAACGAAGACTCAATTGAAATACTGTCTAACTGCCTTTACAGCCAGATAGATGAGCACAAAGCCTGGGGTGGAATTGTGCCAGAGCTAGCTTCCAGAGCACACTTAGAAAAAATTGTCCCAGTGCTTGAACAGGCACTAGAGCAAGCAAATACGAGCATTGAGGAGATAGAACATATAGCTTTTACTTCCGGCCCGGGTTTAATGGGTTCGCTATTGGTTGGCGCAAATTTTGCGCAAGGGTTAGCAAAAGATTTAGGCATAGAATGTTATGGAATAAACCATTTAGAAGGGCACATAAGCTCTGCGATGTTGGATAAAGGAAAATGGCTCACAGATAAGAGTTTTATAGCTTTGATAGTATCTGGTGGGCATACGGAATTGATTTTGCTAAAACCCGGATTTGAATATGCCTCTATTGGCAAAACAAGAGATGATGCGGCTGGCGAGGCTTTTGATAAAAGCGGTAAATTGCTCGGCCTTGGCTACCCAGCGGGGGCAGAAATCAGCAGGCTTGCAATAAATGGAAACAAGAATTTTTTTGAATTCCCCAGAGCCTTGAAGGAGCCTGCTTCACTTGATTTTTCATTTAGCGGTTTAAAAACCGCAGTTAGCCGTTATGTTCAAACAAAAGGCAAAGAATTTGTAGAGGAAAATATCGCAAATATTTGCGCAAGCCTTCAAGAAGCAATAGCAGATATTTTATCTTTGAAAGCGGTAAATGCTGCTGAGAAAAGCAAGGTGGAAAATCTCATTTTATGCGGTGGAGTTAGCGCAAACAGCAGGCTCAGAGAACTTTTAGCAGAGCGAGCTTCAAAAAATGGAATAAATTTAATTTGCCCACCGCCAGATTTATGCACCGACAATGGTGCAATGATAGCAGCAGCAGCCATTTTTAGAAAGCGAGCCGGAATGCTTGTGGAAAATAGAGAGGTTAAGGCTTGGAATGGTTTATTCAAATTTCTACCTTACCTTTTGTGCCAGTTCTCTCCGTTTCTCATTTAAAAGCAGGCTATGGAAAAAAAATAGTTTTGCACAATATTTCCTTTTCGCAGGAACAAGGAGAAATCAGGGCTATTTTAGGTACATCCGGTTGCGGAAAATCCACGCTTTTGAACAATATTCTGGGGCTGGAAAAGGCGATTGAAGGTGAAATAGAAATTTTAGGCACAAAATTAAAAGCCGGCAAGGAACAAATTCCGCTTTCCGTGCAAAAACGCATGGGGGTTTTATTCCAAAATGGCGCACTTCTGAGTTCCCTAACGGTTTTTCAAAACGTTGCCCTGCCAATTCGCTTGCATCGCCCAAACACTCCGCCAGCGGAAGTTAGAGATATGGTGGCAAGCCGCCTAGAAAAGGTGAATATGCTCCACGCCATAGACAAATTGCCGAGCGAACTCAGCGGTGGAATGAAAAAGCGGGCGGCCTTGGCGCGAGCAATAGCTCTAGACCCTGAACTCCTTTTTTGCGATGAGCCAAGCGCAGGTCTTGACCCTGTTACAAGCCGCGCTTTAGACGACCTTTTGCTGTTTTTGAGAGAGAGTTTAAAACTTTCGGTTCTAATAGTTACGCACGAGCTTGATTCCATTAAAACAATAGCGAATAAAATTTTATTTTTGAAAACCGGAAATGTTCTTTTAGATTCCGACTTAAAAACCGGATTGGAAAGCGATATAGAAGAAGTGAAGGAATTTTTCACAAGAGCTGGTTCCAGCGAAGGCACTCACAAATGACAGCAATCGTCTTAGGTAATTTTGATGGTTGCCATTTGGGGCATAGAGCCTTATTTGAAGCATTGAAAACGCAAGCTAAAAAAAATGGAGTGCAACCTTTGGCAATTTCTTTTGAGCCGCACACAAGGCATATAATTCAGGAACCAGGGCATCCAGAGCTTTTAACTTCTAGTGATGAGAAAAAAGAATTGATTGAAAGTTTTGATGTTCCGCTTGTTTTGCAAAAATTTGATAAAGATTTGTTTGCAGTACCTTTCCGTTCATTTGTGAATGATTTTGCCATACAAAAATATGGCACAAAAATTTGGGTGCTCGGTTTAGACCAAAGATTTGGACGAGGCGGCAAAGGCAGCGCAGAAACTCTAAGGGCATTTTTCCCAGATTTGCTAATTCACGAAATAAATCCCGTTTTATTTGGCAAAGAAGCAATTAGCTCATCACGCATAAGAGAATCGCTAAAAAAAGGAGATGTGGACACAGCAAATTCAATGCTTGGGCGAAACTATTCCCTTAGCGGAATTGTTGAGCACGGTTTGGGGAAGGGAAAATTGCTAGGCTCCCCTACTGCTAATTTGCATTTGCCAGACTACAAACTTTTGCCAAAAAACGGAGTGTATTTTGGAATGGCCTCTTTTGACGGTCAAAAACACAAAGCTGTTATAAACATAGGCAACAGACCTTCCACTGGAAACCGCCCCATTGGGTTGGAAGCCCATCTGCTCAATTTTGACGGAGATTTATACGGCAAAAAATTATCCGTTGAGCTAGCTGGACGGCTGAGAGATGAAGTAAAGTTTGATAGCCTTGATGCTTTGAAAGAACAGATTAAGAAAGACATCGCATCTTGCAGTGTTTGCAAATAATATTCTCTTTGTAATTTTCACAAAAATTTCTATAAGCTATTCCATTCCAAATTGATAAAGGGTCTTGAGTTGCAAAATTCCCAAAATCGCCGAATGGAAATTTTGTTCGCATCCCAAAGCGAGCATCCGGATTAGGGCAAACTTGAAATGTGCCATCTACCCAAACCCAAATATCATTATTTAAAAAGCAACATTCCTCTAGTTGAGAGCCTGTAGTTGAGAACCCAGAGTTGAGTATCCAAGGTTTATTTATTTTTATTCTGTTCACTCCACTTGGAATTTCATCTAGTTTATCGTTTTTGTCTAGGGTGGCTTGTATTGTTATTTTTGGTTTGTTTATTTTACATTCACCTATAAACTCAAAAACACTACTTGGAATTTTCCCGTGCATTGCGCTGAATTTTATGTCGCTTAAAACAGGCAAAAGCAATGGGAGCCATTTTTGCAAGCCGCCATTTGGAAATGTGCCATTAGTGGTTATGTTAACTTTTATATTTGCTTTTTTTGCAAGTAACAGAAAATCCTCAAAATACGAATACAAAAAGGGTTCGCCTATGGTGCTTGGAATTATCTCTTTTAAGCCTAGCGGCAAGAAGGCGTTCACAACTTTTTCAATAATGGCAAAATCCATTTCCTGCACGGGTTCCCAGTCAAGCGGTGCTTGCTTGGAAAAGCACAGAGCGCAATTAAAGTTGCAAGAATGTGGATTTGTTATGAATGTTATGCGCATTTAAACCCTCATTAGAGTAATTTAATATTTTCTACATTACTACTATGCCAATTTGCAGCATAGCAAAAAAATCCTCGTTTTTAGCCCTTATTTGGGTAATAACAGTTTTTGCGCAGCACCAAAATGTACTCGTACTCAATTCTTATAACCAGGGATTTGTAAAAACAGATGCAATTACCAGTGCTATAAAGGATGTTCTGAAAAAAAACAACAATGTGATTGTTCATATAGAATATATGGATATTTTAATCATGCCAGATATGCTAGAGCAAAAAAACAAACTCAAAGAAAAGAGAGAAGAACAAATTAATGCCGCACTTATGCAAAAGTATAAAGACACAAAATTTGACGTGATAATAACCATAGATAAAGCCGCATTTAATTTTGTGAAAAACCACGAAAGCACATTGTGGGAAAATATCCCGATAGTAGCTTGCGGCATAAGCAAGCAACAAGCTCAATCTGTGATTATAGAAGACCCTACAATGGAACTGCCAGAACCTTTGGATTCCGAAAACATGGAAATATTATTGGATATAGCAGATTCCCTTACAACAAAAAAATCCTTATGGTCTGGCATTTATGAATTTTACGATGTACCTGCTCAAATAGATTTTATACAACGCATACAAACCAATGTTAAAAGAATCATATTCATAACCGATGGCACCGATGCCAGCGAAAATGTTAGAGAGCAACTGAACTCCACCTTGTCTATGCAAAAAGACATAAATCTGGAAGAACTAAGAGAGCCACCTCTGGGAAATCTCGCAGAATACCTTATGCGCTTGAACTCCACCCAAGATGCGGTTGTGTTGGTAGGTGTAGCTCTAAATGATTCTATTAAAAATCCACAAAAATTATGGCAAACCATAACCAAATATGTAGATAGCAACAGCATAGCTCCCGTATATTCATTCTGGGATATTGGAATACAAAACGGAGTTATTGGTGGCAATATTATTCTTGCATCTTTAACGGGAAAAAATACAGGGTTAATTACCGAGGCAATTCTCGCTGGGAACGATGCTTATAATTCTGGCTTCAGAAGAAGCACAAATATGCCTATGGTTGACGAACAGGCAGCCACAAAAAGAAATTTAAGACTAAATAAACTTCCTTCAGAAACCATCCGGCTTAACAAGGCAGACTCCTGGCTAAACATCAAATATCAGCAATATGTGTCTAATATGAAAAATGCCATTATTGCAGAACTTGTAATTATATTGCTTTTAGGGTTTTCTTTTTATTCATATTTCAAATATTCAAACCGAAAGCTGTTGCAAGAAAAAAATGCCGTTGAAAAGGCGAGCAAGGCAAAGAGCTTGTTTTTGGCTAATATGAGCCATGAAATAAGAAACCCCCTTAATTCAATGCTTGGGTTTTCAGAATTGCTTTTGAATAAAAGTACGAATTTGAACAATGAACAAAGGGAATGGTGCAACAGCATAGAAATATCCTCTTATCATTTGCGCGACACATTTAACAACATACTTGATTTTTCAAAAATTGAAGCAGGAAATCTTAAAATAGAAGAGGAATGGGTGGATATATTTTCGCTATGCGACGATTTGATAAGCGTTTGCAGCCATTACCTAATTTACAAATCCATTAAATTTTATGTTTTGCCTTCTATTTATATGCCAAAATTTATAAAAACAGACCCCATAAGGTTAAAGCAGGTTTTGGTAAACTTGATTAGCAACGCAATGAAATTCACAAATCAAGGTTCGGTAAAATTATTAATTAACCCAGAAACAAAAGAAAATGATAGCAAAATACTTTTTGAAGTAATTGACTCTGGCATTGGAATTCCAAAAGAAAAAATTAAGAAAATATTTGAACCATTTGTACAAATTGACTCCGGGCACACCAGAAAATACGGAGGTTCCGGGCTTGGCCTAACAATATCGCAAAACATTTTGCAAGCCATGAATTCCAATTTAGAAGTTCAAAGTGATAAAAACGGCAGCAGGTTTCATTTTCTTTTGCATACTAAAGCAAAAGAAGAAGAATTCTATAAAAAATTCCTAAACGAAAAACACCAAAAAGTTGTAGTTTACATTCCAGATAAAAAAGTTACCTCATTTATCAAAGAATGTGTAGAAGCAGTTGAAGGAATTGCAAAAGAAACTATGGACATAAAAAACATTTTTGATTTTAGCGAACAGGATTTGCTAATAGCCGAAGCTGATGAACTTTCGAATATTCAAATGCAAAAAATTTCCAAACTATACCCAAGGGTTATATTGATATTCCACGAAAAAAACAACAAAATAACAAAGATAAAACAAGATTACCCAAAATTCGAATGCCTTTTATCTCCTGTGAAAAGCAGCGAAGCCATAAACGTTTTGCAAAGATTATATTGTCAGAACCAGAATTCATAGAATTAAAGAATTAACAGAATAGAATAATATAATGATCCGTTTTGTAGGTGCGACACAAGCTATAGTTCCCTATATCATCTTTTCACTCCAATAAATTTCAATAAAGCATTTTCTATTTGGTCAATGTATTTATCTTCAATATGTCCAATATATTCGCCTAAACCAGATTTTTTGCCACCCCAACAAAAAGCCACCAATAAACGCTCACAGCCACAGATTAAACCGAAATTTTCATCTCCAATTCTTTAAGCCCAAGCAAAATTGCAGTTTTCATAACATTTTGATAACCTACATTAAGAAAGCTGTCTACTGCTTGTGCTCGTTTTTGCATTGCAAGTGGAATGTCATTTAGAAAACTATATTCATCACAAAAAGATTTAGCTTCTTCTCTAAAAAGATTTCTTTCTGGAGTGCCAACTTTCCCAAATCTAACATCCATAATTTCATCAACGTTTACTACTTTTCGATTTGCTTTCATAATACTCCTTCATTAAGTTAAGGGCTTTTTCTATTTCTCCTAGTGGAGTTTTTTTAGTTTTTTTCTGAAAACCATGAAATAAAACAACTATATTTCCACTGTCAAAACAAAAGAAAATTCTATAAATATTACCTGCATACTCAATCCTAAGCTCATAAAGGCCATCTCTTATATGTTTGACAAACTTAGTAGTAACTCGAGCTTGAGTCTTAAGCATATCAAGAACATAAAAGATTTTTCTGGATTCATATTCTTTTAAAGAGGATATAAACTCAGTAAAATAATCTCCATATGCAATAACTTTTCTTTCTTCCAACCTTTCTCCTTATGCTAAAACTATATCTCTTTGAATATACAAAAAAATACGCCTTCCGGCTAGCGGTGGGCGCGTTAAAGCGCCTTCAGTCCTTGAGACAACGAACACTGTACAAGCTGCTCTTACCGCTACTGGTGTAGTCGGCGTCCTCGTCGTCATAAATCATAAGCCGGAAGTAGGCGTTGTTGCTATTGTACTCGAAGCTACTCCACCAACTGCCGTAGTTGCCGACATTGTAGAAAAGGCCGCCGGAATGACCATAGCCGCCGGGCAGAGCCGAAAAATTATACATGCCTCAAAGCCTCGGCAATTAATTTGCCAGCATCTGCTCCCCTGCCTAAAATTTCGGCGGCTTTTTCCACTGCTTTTTTGGCTCCTGGATCTTTTACCCCAAGGGTATGAAGTGCAAGCACGGCTTCTTGCTCTGCGAAAGGCAAGCTCGCAGATGAATTTTTGCCAGCTGTTGCAGAAATTGAAAGCGCCTTGTCTTTCAAGGCAAGCACAAGCATTTCAGAAGTTTTTTTGCCAATGCCCTTTATTTTAGAAAGCCCGGCAGAATTTTCCATTACAATCAAAGAAAGCAAATCTTCTGGAGAAATGGAGCTTAAAATTCTCTGCGCCATTTTTGGCCCAATGCCATTGACCTCTATCATATTCAAAAATAATTCTTTTTCTTGTGTATCTAAAAAACCATAAAGGGTAAGAGAATCTTCACGCACAACAAGGTGAGTCAAAAGCACCACCTCTAAACCTTCGCTAGGAAGCATTTCACCTGTGCGAGCACTTACATTAACGCCATAACCCACTCCACCGCACTCAACAACTGCAAGCAAGGGAGCTTTATGCACAAGCAACCCGCGAAGCCTCTCTATCATTTCCATTCCCAGTCTGTGCCACTCTTGGTATCTTTAATCACAACACCAATGGATAACAGTTCATCGCGAAGTCTATCGCTCTCTGCCCAATTTTTTGCAATGCGTGCCACGTTTCGTTTTTCTATTAATTCTTTTGCCATTGCTTCTTCTTCTGCAGAACGCTTTATTTTTTCTGGCTTGTTCAGCAAGCGAAGCCCAAGAACATTGTCAAATTCCTTCATAAGAGCTGCCTTTTCGCAGTCTTCTATTGATGAATCTGCAAGCATTAAATTTAATACGCCAATAGCCGCAGAAGAATTCAAATCATCTGCTATGGCATTTCTGAATGCAGAACTCCATTCTCTTGCCTCCACGCTTCTAATCTTGCCTTCAATGCCAATGAAACGTTCTGTTTTTCTTCTCAGCGCGCTCAGAGAATCTACAGCATTTCCCATTGCTTCCCAGCTAAAATTCAAATAATTTCTATAATGGCTTGTTAAAGAGAAAAGTCTGTAAGCCATAGGGTCAAATCCCTTTCTAACTAAAGCACCCAAGGTCAAAAATTCTCCACTGCTCTTGCTCATTTTTTCAAAATTGGTTTCTCTCAAAAATTCTCCATGCATCCAAAATCTCGAAAATAACTTTCCAGTAGCACATTCGCTCTGAGCTATTTCATTTGTGTGATGAACGGATATATGATCTGTGCCGCCGCAGTGAATATCCAGAGTTTCGCCAAGAAGTGCCATAGACATAGCAGAACATTCTATATGCCAGCCAGGGAAGCCTACTCCCCAAGGGCTATCCCATTCCATTGCCCTTTTGCTATCTTTGGGGCTAAACTTCCACAAGGCAAAATCAGTTGCGAATTTTTTCTCGCCAACATCTATGCGTGCTCCGCTTTTGAGCCCCACTATATCAAGGCGGGCAAATTCCGTATATCTTGGGAATTTTAATGAATCAAAATAAATTCCATCGCTGGTGCGGTAAGTATAGCCTTTTTCTTCAAGTTTTTTTATCAACTCAATCTGTTCTTTTATGTAATCTGTTGCCTTGCACCAAACAGTGGGGGGTAATATGTTTAAAAGCTCCAAATCTTCCTTGAATTGCTGCGTGTAAAACTCCGCCACTTCCCAAACGCTTTTTCCTGTGCGTGTAGCACCTTTTTCCATTTTGTCTTCACCCTCGTCTTGGTCACTTGTCAAATGACCAACATCGGTTATATTCACAACATGGCGAACCTTAAAGCCAAAATACTCAAGGCTTCTGCGAAGCAAATCCTCAAAAAGGTAAGTACGCAGGTTACCTATATGAGCATAGTGATAAACGGTTGGCCCGCAAGCATAAAGGCGAACTTCAGGAACTCCTTCGGGAAGCGTAAAGCTTTCTTTAGCGCGACTTGCAGTATTATATAGGAATAATGTTTTTTTTGTCATAATGAAAAACCAGGTTTATTTCCGTCTGAAAGAAAATCTTCAAGAAAACCAGGCACAGCAGGAGTTTCCACAGTAGGTGTGTTTGCAACCTGTACAGGTTGTGTCACTGGCAAGGGTATTGTTGGCAGAGGTTTTGGAATTGGTTGCGGCACAGGTTTAATAGCTTGGGTACGCTGTGTAACAGGCTGTGTTGCTTGAATTGTTTGAGCTGGCTTAGCTGGCACTATAGGCACAATCTTTGTTTGCGGAGTTTGTGGAACTTGAACTTGAGGAACATCCACAAAACCGCCAGCCATAACTATTACCTTTGTTTTGCCTTTGTATTCTTCGCCAGAGTCATTGCCTATTTTAAGGAATTTAACAGTGCCTTCTGGTGGATTATTCAACACGCAGCTATAATGGGCTATGGAATGCCCTTCTCTTTTTGACCAGCCAAAAAGTTTTTGAACTTCGCTCACAACTTCAAAATGCTTTTTTTGAGAATAACCGGGTTCATAAAAATGATAAATCAAAAGCCGCGAGGCAACTTTGCCATTATGATTCAATAATAATTTATCGTTTATGGCTTCAGCGAGCTTCTTTTTTATCTCATCAACATTCTCAGCCGCTGCTTCCACAGTGGTTATCATGGCTTCTCCGCACATTCTAAGAGTAGAGCAAACATCGGCAAAGTCTATGTTTCTTTTGGTGTATTTTGTCACCGTTTCCATTATGGATTGCAACACCGTATGAAAACGCATATCCACAAGTTCATAAGCCAAATCGGCAGAGGCATCTTCATTGTCCAAAACCTCTTCTATGCGAGCTTGGTCTATCACAATCAGAGCATCCACATATTTTTTAAGTTCTTCTATGCCCTGCTCCGCTATTTCAAATCTGTCTAATTCAACTAGATTTGGCATTGTTGTAACGC
>Ga0268262_10002241_pt1 | contig 22668 bp, 18 predicted proteins | sample TergutNc150P3_FD_190354 | JGI IMG/M metagenome (GOLD analysis project Ga0268262, IMG submission 190354) | Nasutitermes corniger P3 segment gut microbial community from laboratory colony in Florida, USA - Nc150 P3 (SPAdes) (version 2) | ecosystem: Host-associated > Arthropoda: Insects >...
TGCATTTCACACTGCATATTTTTAACAAGCATGGCAAGTGCGGCAAGACGGACTTCCATAGACTCTTTTTTTGTCGCTTTGCGGTAATTCCCTTGTGCTACAGCAATAGACACCTCGTTTACTATTTTATCAACGTCAATTTCATTGTAATTCATATCATACCCCTTCTAACAAAAAGTAATACTGCTTGGTTAATTTCATTGCATGAATGACCACAAGACAATCTTGTTCTTCATCTTCAATCGCAATGACTTCCAAAGCCCTTCCTGCATTATCAAATCCAACAAACAAACGCTTCATTGGCGGATAATTTAACATGATGTCATTATTAAAATGCGATAAACAGTAGCTGATGTTTGCCTTTGTTATATCATGTTTAAGCGCACTATCCAAAATGACAATATCCACGCTTTCCTCTACCTACAGTATACCACTTTTCACGGCATTTTGAAACCGCTATACCCACACGGGCAGAATACTCCCTTCGGGTATCAGGATAAGCCCCCAATTTCTTTCTCTGGTCTTGCCAATCCCCTCATAAATGAAAAAATAGAAAAAAGGTATCAAACAATATTGTTTACGGCGTGCGTACCAAGTAAATAATTTTTTACCACATTATCAGCAGCCACTTTTTGGGCAATGAAAATTTCTTTGATAACCATATTGGTAAAATCAGCTTCTTTGTTAGACAGGGTTTCACCTTCCCGAAAAAGGTCAATGATTTGCACATTCAATGCATTGGCGATTTTAGCTAATGTATCGGGAAACGGCCACTTATTGCCTCTTTCTATCTCACTCAGAAACGGTACAGAAATTTCAGAATAAGAGGCCAAGTCAGCTTGTGACCAAAGCCTGTTTTCACGGTAAAATTTGATGTTTTTAGCTAAAATTCCCCTGATTTCTGTCCCTTTCATGTATTTTCCTTATAGACATGTAAAATTTATCTGATAGATAGACAGTCTTGCAAATATCGGTTAGAATGAATTGATTAATTCTTATAGAAAATAGGGTTAATTATCGAAAAGAAAGGAAAAACAGTATGAAAACCAGAAATTATGCGGCTATTATAGCCATAATCGGCGTTGGGGCGGTCCTTACCGCCGCGATCTTTACCGCTTGTGAACAGCCGAATGGAAATTCTACGGTTCATGTAACAAACGGCGACGGAGACAACACAGACCTGAATAATTGGTATAAATGGAAAGAGCCGGGAACAACCGTAACTTTGGATTATTCAGTTGCCGCTGACGGAGTGTGTACTATTACCGTAGGCGGCGCTCCTGATTCTAATAATATAGGGAAAGTATGTGTACAAATAAAATACACCGCAAAGGCAAATACAAAATATGCTTATACATTTGAAGCATGGACGCAATCAGGCGCTCGTGAATTGAGAGTTCAATATTATTCTGACAATGCCAATGGTGAAGATGTCAGTTTAGCCAGTTTTGTTAATATTACAGGTACAAGAAAAACCTACACAATCTATGGGGAAGAAATACCAAAAGATGGGATTCGACAAGTAACTTTTCAATGCGCGAATCAAACAGGGACATTTTATGTGAAAATGCTCGAAATAAAAGAATATAAGGGCAGTGTTGACGTAAATGATCCGTCCCCATTGAGTGGAACCATCACTATCAGCCCATCCACGGGCGTTAATATAAACACGGAACTGACCGCAACTTACAGCGGAAGCGAAACCGTCAGCTATCAGTGGAAAAAAGACGGCGTTAATGTCGGCACAAATTCCAACAAGTTTACGCCGACTGAGGCGGGAAGCTACACCGTAACCGTAAGCGCAACAGGCTACAGGAGCAAGACCAGCGCAATCGTTGACGTAAACAATCCGTTTCTTGCTACATTGAGCGCAAATGTCGTAATCAACCCAAGTGGGCAGTTTTCAACCTACACGGAACTGGCCGCCCATTATAACGGATACGAAATCGTAAGTTACCAATGGAAAAAAGACGGTAACAATATTGGCACAGCCTCAACAACCAGACCAAACAAATATACGCCAACAGAGGCGGGAAGCTACACTGTAACCGTAAGCGCAGAAGGCTACAATAGCAAGACCAGCGATCCCGTTACCATAACGTTATCTGATCTGTCAGGAAACATCACTATAAGTCCAAGCGAAGCAGTTGTGGTCAACACGGAACTAACCGCTATTTACAGCGGAAGCGAAACCGTGAGTTACCAGTGGAAAAAAGGTAATGCCAATGTCGGTTCAAATTCCAATAAGTTTACGCCGACTCAGACGGGAAGTTACACGGTAACCGTAAGCGCAACAGGCTACGATAGCAAGACAAGTGGCGCAATTACCGTAACATTAGCCGATCTGCCAGGTAACATCACTATCAGCCCGTCTACAGGCGTTATTATTAACACGCAACTGACCGCAACTTACAGCGGATCAGAAACAGTGAGTTACCAGTGGAAAAAAGACGGCGTTAATGTCGGCACAAATACAAACAAATACACGCCGACTCAGGCGGGAAGCTATACGGTAACCGTCAGCGCAACAGGCTATAATAGCAAGACCAGCGCGGTTGTTGACGTAAACGATCCGTCCCTTTCTTCATTGAGCGGTACTATCACCATTAGCCCGAATAGCGGTGTTACCACCTACACTGAATTAACCGCAACATACAGCGGAAGCGAAACAGTAAGTTACCAGTGGGAAAAAGATGGGAGCAGTGTTGGAACAAACTCAAACAAGTATACGCCGACTGAGGAAGGAAGTTACACCGTAACTGTCAGCGCGGCAGGCTACAATAGCAAGACCAGCGCCGCCGTTACCGTAACAAGCACAGTAATCACTATAGCCGCCATACAGGGCGTTACCGCTCCGGTCGTAGGCGGGACACCGGTTAGTGTAATTACCGAAAATGAGCAGTACAGCGGAACTGTTTCGTGGTCTCCAACTCCCGCTGGAGGCAGTAGAACGGTAATAATTGATATGTATGATTCTAACGGCGATGGCTGGGACGGCAACGGCGCGTTGAGAATCAATGTAAACGGGAATGATATTGCCGGTAATGTAAGAGTACAGAGTGGATATACCAATACATACAGTTTCGATGTGGCGGTGGACGATGACGTTAACGTGTACTGGGTTGCGGGATCGTATCAAGGAGAAAATTCTTTTATTGTGTACTATGCTGATACGCCGCCAAGTCCTGAGTTTACCGCCGCTATTAATGATAGCTGGAACGGTACAAACGCATTGGTTTTTAAATTGCGTAATACAATGAACAGCATAAGCGGCGGTACATTGTTGGGTTCATTTAACAACTCCGTGTTCTTTGCCGCTGCGACCGAGTACACGGCAACCATAACGCTCACACCTAAAACCGGCTACACACTGCAAGGGGTAGCGGTAAACTTCTTTAGGGTTGCGGGAGCAACAACGGTCAGCAATGCTGCCAATTCCGGCGTTATTATGGCGGTGTTCCCAGTGACCGCAACACCCCTAAGAAATCTTTCAGGAAACATCACTATCAGTCCGTCCATAGGCGTTATTACCATCAACACAGAACTGATCGCAACGTATAGTGGAAGCGAAACCGTAAATTACCAGTGGAAAAAAGACGGAAGTAATGTTGGAACAAATTCCAACAAATATACGCCGACAGAGGTGGGAAGCTACACTGTAACCGTCAGCGCGGCAGGCTACAATAGCAAGATCAGCGCCGCTGTTACCGTAGCATTACCCGATCTGTCAGGATACATCACAATTAGCCCGAATAGCGATGTTACCACCTTTACGGAACTGACCGCAACTTATAGCGGAAGCGAAACAGTAAGTTACCATTGGAAAAAAGGTGATGCCAATGTCGGTTCAAATTCCAACAAATATACGCCGACTGAAGAAGGAAGCTACACCGTAACCGTTAGCGCAACAGGTTACAATAGCAAGACCAGCGATCCCGTTATCGTAGCATTATCCGATCTGTCAGGATACGTCACAATTAGCCCGAATAGCGACGTTACCATTTACACAGAACTGACCGCAACGTATAGCGGAAGCGAAACTGTAACCTACCAATGGAAAATAAACGGAAGCAATTACGGAACGAATTCCAACAAATTTACGCCGACGGCATTCTCGTCAACGGGGAGCTACACCGTAACCGTAACCGTAAGCGCGGCAGGCTACAATAGCAAGACCAGCGATCCCGTTACCGTAATAATACCCGATCTGTCAGGAAACATCACTATCAGCCCAAGCAGAATAGTTACAGTCAACACGCAACTGACCGCAACATACAGCGGAAGCGAAACAGTAAGTTACTGGTGGCAAAAAGATGGGAACATTGTCGGAACAAACTCAAACAAATATACGCCGACAACAGAGGGAATTTATACCGTAACCGTAAGCGCGAGCGGCTATAAAGGCAAGACTAGTGCCGCCGTTTACGTTGTTGTCAGCACAATCCAACTTACCTTAAATGCCTGGGCGGATGGCCGCATTCCAACAGAGGATAATGTACAGTGGTTCAAGTTCACCGCAACCGCAAGTACGCAGTACATACACATCAATTTCGATACGCTGCTGTATCTGTATGTTCAGGTATATGACTCGAGCGGTACTACGGTTGGAATCGAGACCAATTTATATTTAGATAACAGTACAAGGTACATTTCCCGAACGGTAACGGCAGGGCAGGAGTACTATATAAGGGTACGGCCTGACAAGGGTACTGTTCCTAACAAAGGTACGTATAAGATTGGGTTTACTGCGTCCTCAACGCCGCCTTCAAATTAGTACGGTAGCGCGAGGTAATACGGAGCACCGGTCATTCATTTTTGATGTCCGGCGCTCTAAAAAATAACAGCCCGCCCGTATGGGCGGGTAAAAAAGACGAAGGAGAAAGAAAATGGCAGGATTTAAGATATACCATTTGTATTGGGAAAAACACTCATGGAATGAGGTTATTTTAAATAATTTTAATGACTTTGATACCGACCGTGATTTCGGTATATATCAAGTTTACGGCAATCATCCTGTTTATGGTGATGATACATTGCTTTATATTGGAAAGGCAGAGCAGGAAACCTTTGCAAAAAGGATGAAAGGTCATTCTGACTTGGATGCCTATCAATCTACAAGAATACATTTTGGGTACTTCTGTGAGTACGACGATATTTCTGGAGAAAGTTGGGAAGATGCAATAGGCGAAGTTGAATCAATATTAATCAGATCACATATGCCCGCATTGAATGGAAAGGAAGTTAAGGGACTTTTAGAGAATTCGGCTGCAAACATTCTTATATTTAACTGGAATGAAAAAGGGAATTTATTTCCGGAAGTTTCAAACTTGCGTCATTCCGGACATTATCATGATTATACAAAATATAATTTTGAAAAAATGATTTTAAGAGATAAAGCAGGATTCAATGGACGGAAGTAATGCACATAACAGGAGACGCAACAGTGCCGGCACCATGAGTGTTAACTTTAGAAGAATATAACCACGGAGGTCTGCTGTCCGTTGGACAGCTAGGAGTACCACAGAGTTTTGATACGAAAACCACCTTTTCCTCCGCCGCGCACCCGGCTGGATAAATCCAGCCGGCATTACTGTTTACGGTGGCTGTTTTTGTGCGCGGTAACATATCGCATTTATTCAGTTAACGCCCCTTGTCGGGGCGCGGTTATTCGGTTACCGTGAAACTCCGTGAAACTCCGTGGTAAAAAATTCTTCTTCTTAGCTTATCATCAGAAGCGCCATAACTTTGGCGTCGCCCAGGATATTTTCCAATAGCGCGTACTCGTTGGGCTGGTGGGCGCAGTCGCAGAGACGCGCCCAGACGGCGCAGTCAATCCCCACCCGGCGCAGATGCGCCGCCACGGTGCCGCCGCCTATGCCGATGGGCCGGGTCGGAACTCTGTATACTTCACCAATGGCCGCTGAAAGGGACTGTACCAGCGGGGCCTCCGCCTGAGTTGCCGGGGACTCGCATGACTGGGCGAGGCTGTAGTTAATCGTAACTTTGTGTTTGGCGGCAACTTCCGCGATAATGCGGTCAATTTCAGCTAACACTGACTTTACGGGGTAACGGGGGAGTACCCGCATGTCCATGCAGAATACGTCCTCGCCGGGAATCGTGTTGATGTTGGGGACATTGGCTTCCTGTTTAGTTGGCTGAAAGGTGGAATAGTCCGGCTCAAAGAGGCTGTCGCGTTCGCCGAATTTTTCAGACAGTCCGTAGTGGAGCCGCAGGGCAAGGTCCGCGCCGGCAAGGTGGGCGTTAATTCCCAAATCCGGCCGGGAGCCGTGGGTCTGCGCTCCTTTGACGACAAAACGCGCCCAGATTAAATTCTTCTCGGCAATTTCAATGGTTTGGCCTTTGCGGTCGCCCGCGTCAGGTATAAGGGCAATGTCGTCTTTTTGAAAAAGATGGTTATGGTTTTCCAACAGCCAAGCTATGCCGAGGACGCTGCCCGTTTCCTCATCGGCGGCAAAGAGCAGTTTGATTGTCCGGCGGGGCCGCAGTCCCAATTTGATCAGGGCCAGCGCCGCCAGTACGGAGGACGTCAGCCCTTGCTGGTTGTCCTCCACCCCTCTGCCGATGATCCGGTGTCCCGGCGGGTCATCCGCCTCTACCGCCGTCCAGGGGTCGGTGTTCCAGAGCGAAATCTCGCCGGGCGGTACTACGTCGGTGTGGCTTATAATCCACAGGCAGTTTTTTGTCTCACCCGGTATGGTGGCGATAAGGTTGGGCCGCACTCCGCCTTTTGCCCGTTCATCAGGAGCGTCATAGCGTTCCAGTTGGGTAATGCCCTGCGCTTTCAGCCACGCTTCCAGATAGACGCATTTTTCCAGTTCACCCTCTCCCCCCGAATCGGGAGAAATGGCGGGCCATTTGGTTAATCCGGTTTGCAGTTCCACGGCAAGCGGGAAAGCGTTGTCTATCCAGGTAAATAATTTTTCTTTCATAATTTTCTCCAGTCCTTAGTAATCTATAACAACTAAAAATTTATTTTAAGAAGACATTTAACCACGGAGTACACGGAGGTTTTAAAATATTAGTATCTTAATTCCTCTTCCTCCGTGAAACTCCGTGTACTCCGTGGTGAGATTCTTCTTTATCTCACTTCGCACAGTTCCGTTGATAAACCTCCCAGCTTGTTTTTATCAGCGTTTCCATATCCGAATAACGGGCCTGCCACCCCAGTAATTCGCGGGCAAGGGCGGAAGACGCGGTGAGTTTTGCCGAATCGCCGGGCCGCCTGCCAACAACACTCGTGGGAATGGGCCTGCCGGTTACTTTTCGCGCGGCTTCGATTACTTCCGTTACAGAACTGCCCGTTTCGCTGCCGAGGTTTACAATAAGGCTTTTGCCGCTTTTACCAATATAGTCCAGCGCGGCGGCGTGGCCGGCGGCAAGGTCGCTGACGTGAATGTAATCCCGTATGCAGGTTCCGTCCGGCGTATCATAGTCATTCCCGAAAATCTGAACTTCCGGTCTCATGCCGCAGGCGGCTTCCATGACCACCGGCAGAAGATTTGCCGGATTCTGTTCCAGCCCCTTGATGACGCCTTTTACATCGTAACCCGCGGCGTTGAAATAACGCAGGCAGGCATAGCGTATACCTTTCAGTTTTTCATACCAGCCCAAAAAACGTTCAATTTCCAGTTTGGTAAAACCATAGAAATTTTCCGGCCGGGTGGGGTGCTTTTCGTCAATGGGAAGGTAGTCAGGCTCGCCATACACTGACGCGCTTGAGGAAAACACTATATTTTTGATGCCGGTTTCCGCAGCGGCGTTAAGTATATTCAGCGTCCCGATAATATTGTTGCGGGAATATTTTTCCGGATTCAACATGGATTCCCCGGCGGCCTTGGAAGCGGCCAAGTGAATTAATGCGTCATAACCGCCTTTCATGGTTTGCGCGAGAGCGGGGTAATGGTGAATGTCCTCGTGAATAAATTGCGCGTCAGAAAACAGATTTTCCCGCAGACCGCTGGAAAGGTTGTCGTATACCGTAACACGATGTCCCCGTTCAAGGAATTCCTGTACTACATGGCTGCCAATATATCCCGCGCCGCCGATGACCAAAATGTTCATAACAGAATGATAGCAGATTGTGTAAGGATAAACTACGGTGCAATTATGCTTAGTGTCGGCTGGTTTTTTTACATACCGCGAAGCTGGTTATCAAGCCGCGCCTTGTTTTCGTTGTTAATTACGCCCTTGTCTACCAGAATGCTGGTAAGTTCGGTGAGAAAATTTTTAAGATGCCCGAAATGGTTTACCTTGATTGTTTCAAGCTCGGTTTTGAATCCACCCATTTCGGCTTTGAATTCAGTACGCAGTTGATCAATTTTGGTATCCAGATCGGTTTTGAATTCGGTACGCAGACCATCAATCTCTGTATGCAACCCATCAATTTTAGCGCCCAAGTCAGAAATTTCAGTTTGCTTAAAACCATACTTGAGAAAATTATATCCATGATGGCTAAATCCAACGATAAAAACTACACCTGTCGCAACCAACATCAATGTTGCGACTATTGAAGGGAGGCCGTTTATCAAATTACTCAAAACATCCCAGCCGGTCATTTTTACCTCTCACACTATTCATACTATAAGCATACCTTTATGCCGTCAAGCCTTTTCCCCATTATTTTTCATGATAAAGTACAAATGTACGGAATTAAGGTTTTATTTGTAAGTTTTTTATTTTCTTTCGTAACCCGTTTATTTTTTTTCTCTGCACCGGTACACGTTTTTGCATCACTCGCCGGACTTACCCGCCGCTTCCAACCGCGCCGCCAACGCTTCCCATTCGGCGGTTTTGGTTTTGATATGAGCGGCGGCCTCGTCCAGTTTTTGTTTTGCCGCTTTTGCCTTTTCACCGTTTGAGTACACTTCGGGGCGGGACAATTCCGCTTCCCAATGCGCCCTCTCGCTTTCCAGTTTTTCAATCGCGCCAAGAACTTCCGCTTCCTGCCGCTGGAGCCGACGGAGCGTTGTTTGATACTGCTTGTTGTACAGCCTCAGTTCAGCCGCGGTTTTATTGACGGCATAATTATTGTCAACGCTGACATTGTTAATAATATTAGTATTATCGGTATTATCCGCGATGTTACCGTTGATTTTTTCCAGGTAATAACCGTAGTTGCCGTAAAACAATTTGACGCGGGCGGGATCGGACGGGCCTGTTCCGGGGGACAGTTCCAGCGTTTTGGTGGAAAGGGCTTCCATAAAAGCGCGGTCGTGGGAAACAAAAATAATGGTTCCCCCAAACTGCTGTAAAGTTTCCAGCAGAATGTCCTTTGAATGGAGATCAAGGTGGTTGGTCGGCTCATCGAGAATCAAAAGATTCATCGGCTTCAGGAGCATGTGCAGCAGGGCAAGACGGCTTTTTTCGCCGCCGGAAAGCACCGAGACCGGTTTGTACACATCATCGCCGCGAAAGAGAAATGCCCCCAGCATGTCGCGTACTTTGGGAATCAGCGCCGTGGGCGCTTCCTTTTCCATAAACTCGAGCACCTGTTCGCTGCCCTGCATTGCTTCCGCCGCGTCCTGCGAAAAATAACCCGCGCTGATGCCCGCGCCGAATTGTACCCTGCCTTGATAATCACGGTCGCCGCCGGAAAGTATACGCAGTAACGTTGTCTTGCCCGCGCCGTTGGGGCCCGCCACCACCAGCCGCTCGCCGGAATCAATCGTTAAATCAAGGCCGGAAAGCACCCGGCGGGGCCCGTAACTTTTACCAAGCCCCTCAATGGTCAGGGCAACCCGCGGCGAGCGGGGCGGCGGCGGAAAACTGATGCTGATTTTTTTAAGGCTTTCAGGAATTTCAACGCGTTCCATTTTATCCAGCCGCTTGATCAATTCCTGGGCAAAAGCCGCCTTGGTTGCCTTGTAACGGAAGCGGCGGATCAGCGCTTCGGTTTTGGCGATCTCTTCCTGCTGTTCCGTGTAGCGTTTCATTAAACTTGCAAGTTCTGTTTGCCGTATTTTTTCGTAGGCGGTGTAGTTGCCCACGTAGCGTTTCAGGTTTCCCTGAAAAATTTCATATACCTCGTTCACGGTAACGTCAAGAAAGTAGCGGTCATGGGAAACCAGCAGGCAGCCGCCGGGAAATTTTTGCAGCCAGCTTTCCAGCCAGGCGCGGGCTTCTATATCAAGGTAATTGGTCGGCTCATCCAGCAAAAGAATGTCGGGCTGTTCCAGCAATACTTTCGCCAGGGCAATCCGCATCTGCCAGCCGCCGGAGAATTCGCCGGTGTCCCGGTCAAGGTCGTTAGCTGAAAAGCCCAGGCCCGTCAGCACGGAAGAAATAAGCGCCTCGCGGCGGTAGTAGCCGGAATTTTCAACCTGTTCCTGCAAACGGTGGTGTTCTTCCAGCAGGGCCGCCGTCGCCCCATCATCGCTTTTTGCGGATTCCAGCAAACCGCCGATTCTTTCCGCTTCGGCAAGCAATGCCCGTAAAGGGGCAAACGCCGTTTCCGCTTCATCCCGCAGGCGTTTTCCGCGGTGAACGATTCCCGACTGGGGCAGATATGAAATGCGGGTGCCTTTCTGCACGGCCCGCTCGCCTGAGTCGGCGGGAATTTCCCCGGCGATCACTTTCATTAAAGTTGATTTTCCGGAGCCGTTTGCCCCGGCGAGGCAGGCCCGCGATCCTGCGGCAAGGTGCAGGCTGACATCTTTCAGAATATCACGGTCGCCGAACGCAAGCGCAATTTTAGAGAATTGAACAAAGGCCATGACTTACCACAACAAAGCGTCCTTGAAAAAGTACAGAACCATCGGCGAGGCGGCGCGGCGGACAACGGTAGAATCTTCAATCGTCAATTCCGGCGCGATCTCTATTCTGAAACCCTGATTGTCAAGCGCGTATATACAGCGCAGTACCGCCGCTTCTTCCGCAAAATGCAGGGTGAAGGCCCCGCTATAACGGTCTTCAAGCGCAAGATCAAGGAAAAGGTCCATCGAGACCGTCCCGTCCCCTTCCGCCGATTCGGGGATAAACCGGGGAACCAGCAGATCAAATCCCCTCCACATAAAACTCCCATCTTCCTTAAAAGCGATAGTGCCGTAATTGTTGCTGGTAAAAACCGGCCCCTGACTGTAAATGGTATCGTACAGCCTTTCGCGGCGGGCGCTTTCCTGCATGATAAGATCATCCACGGCTATGGGCAGGGCGACGAACAGCAGGGTCTTCATGCTGCCGCTGCCCTCCGAAAACTGCACCGCAATGGTGGTGTCAGACCTCATCTGCATAAGCAGATTGCTTCCCTCAAAACGCCACGCGCGCTGTCCGTTTGGACGGATAGCGTTATACGAAAAACTCAAATCATAGCCGGGTACATAAATCCGGGCAATGCCGGTTTCCTGTCCGGGATCAAAACACCAGTGGCGGGACAATTCATCAAGGTTGATTCTTTTGTAATTTACCATGGTAAAGTACAATTCCGGCGACCATGTTTTTGACATCAGCATATCAAGATCGGGATCAGGGCCGGCGCTGTTATCAGGACCGGCGGGCGCCGACGCGGCAAACGGTCCGCCGTAATGCTCGAACAGTTTAAGCCGGTAGGAAAAACAGTAACCTGTGCTGCCGTCCTCGGTAAGCACCCGGTACCAGTCGCCCGGCAGGGGATCGCCGGTCGAACTGATCGCCGGAACGCCCTTTGCCAGTGAAAGAACCTTGATAATCTCGCCGGTTCTCAGCCGGTAAACCCGCCGGGCGTTATTGTCGGGATTGTCGCGGATGGGCAGCCCATCCTGCATATTTTCAGCGTAAATGTGCGCGTACTGTGAAAAGGCCTCCGCCCGCTTGCGCGCTTTTGACTTGCTTCCCGCCATCTCAAAGCGGGAAAGGGGAATCTCCATTTTATTGATTCGGTCTTTCTTGTCCAAATAACCGTCAGGAATACCGACAACCCATACTTTGTTGATATTGGAACGGATATACACCGGCAGCACGGTTCCCGATGGAATGGGCGGGTCTTCCGTTGACCAGAGCAGTACCCCCCACCCCAGACGGGAAGAACAGGCGGAGAGAACAATACAGGTCAGGGTCAGGAAAACGCCCATTAAGCGAATTTTTTTTCCGGTGTGCATAGCGGCTTAGTATAACAAAAAAGCGGGGGAAAAACCAGAGACTTTATTCCTTTCTTTATTGATAGCCGGCCGCGAGGCAGCGGCGATTTTCCCATTGCAACTGTTGCTGTGAGTATGATAAAATAACCCTAATGAGTTGCAACCGGGCAATCAGGCATTGTAATTGCAGTCAAAGTCAAAATACGGTATGGTTGAAATATGGAGCATGGGGGCAAGCTCAATGTCAAATGCAATCCTTCGGCTTTTAAGCACGGAATAACTGAAGCCGATATTCGCTTTGCCTTTGACAATATACTGTTTGATCATCCGGTTGCTCAGCAGGAAGAAAAAAACCTGCTAATCGGTTTGGATAAACAGCTTAACCCTATTGAAATACTATATAATGAAATTAACAATGATACGATAAATGTATTCCACGCCATGAAATGCCGTAAGGCTTGGCGTAATATTGCCAATTTGGAGGAAAAGTTATGGCAGAAATGACCGATGAAGAGGCGGATGCCCTTGATGAATTGTGGACACGTACAACCCCGGAAATAGATACCAGTAAACCCGGCTTTTTGACCCGTAACGGTTTTACCATGGTTTCCCTCGATCCGGTAACCGCAACATACCTACAAGCCAAAGCTGCGGTGACGCATTATAGCCCGTCAGAAATCATAGGTGAACTGGTTAGAAAAGAATTGTCTGCCGCAGCTTCCGTATAAATCGATTTCCCCCTTGCCACTGTCACCGTAAGTATGATAAAATAATCCAATGAGTCGAAATTCCGCCCATTATAATCAAAATTCGCAAAATGCAAGCTTAAAATTGCCAAAGGCAATTTTAAGCACTGATCGCAACAGGCAACAGGCAACAGGCAACAGGCAACAGGCAACAGGCAACAGGCAACAGGCAACAGGCAATTATACACATCTTCTAGATCATCGTGTCAACTAACCAATAGTATATATTTTTCCTCTCTCAGTATCATCCTCCTTTATTTTGCAAAAAGGCCGGGTCTATGCGTATGCACAGACACCGGCTTTTTTTATATCAACCAAAGGAGTATGTTATGAGAAATGTATTCAAACAAATCGGTGTTATTGCATTCGTGGCAATAATCGGGTTTTCAATGGCGGCGTGCGGCGACGGCGGAGGTGGCGGTGGTGGTGGTGGAGACAAAGACCTGACCGGAACCATCACTATCAGCCCAAACACCAATGTAACCACCGGAACAAAACTAACCGCCACCTACAGCGGAAGCGAAAACGTCAGTTTCCAGTGGAAAAACGGCACAACGAATGTCGGTACAGCATCAATGGCTAATCCAAACGAGCATACACCGGCAGCGGCGGGAAGCTACACCGTAACCGTCAGCGCGACAGGCTACAAAAGTAAAACAAGCGCCGCCGTAGCCGTAACCGTTCCAACCGGACCGCAATGGACAGCCGTAGATGTCAGTAGCATATTCACAAACAACATCAACGCAATCGCCTATGGCAACGGAAAGTTTGTCGCAGGCGGCGGAGGCGGCAAAATGGCGACTTCACCGGACGGCACAACATGGACAGCCGTAGATGTCAGCAGCATATTCACAAACAACATCAACGCAATCGCCTATGGCAACGGAAAGTTTGTCGCAGGTGGTGGCGGCGAAATAGCGACTTCAACGGACGGCACAACATGGACAGCCGTAGATGTCAGAAGCATATTCACAAACAACATCGAAGCAATCGCCTACGGCAACGGCACGTTTGTCGCAGGTGGCTCTGCCATAGGTAGCAATGGCAATATAGGTAGAATGGCGACTTCACCGGACGGCACAACATGGACAGCCGTATATGTCAACAGCACAAGATCCATCAACGCAATCGCCTATGGTAATGGCACGTTTGTCGCAGGCGGCTCAAATGGCAATATGGCGACTTCAACGGACGGCACAACATGGACAGCCGTAACGAGCAGCAAATTCGGCACATACGAAATCAACGCAATCGCCTATGGTAATGGCACGTTTGTCGCAGGTGGCTATGGCAGTAAAATGGCGACTTCACCGGACGGCACAACATGGACAGCCATAACGAACAATGGCGACATCTACGCAATCGCCTATGGCAATAACAAGTTTGTCACAGGATATTATTATTATGGTTATGGCCAAACAATTGCAACTTCAACAGACGGCACAACATGGACAACCGTAAATGTCAGCAGCATATTCCAAGGCAGCTCCATCTACGCAATCGCCTATGGCAACGGCAAGTTTGTCGCAGTCAGCAGCGGCGGCAAAATGGCGTATTTATCAGATAATTAGCAAACCAACCCCTGCCGTTATGCGGCAGGGGGAATTTAAGTCACGCCAAGTGCCAGGCACGATTTGTCCACAATGAAAGCCGTCCGAAAGGGCGGCTTTTTTCATATCTATAAAAAATGTTTTATGATGTTTCTTGCAAGGTTTTCTTCAATAACCTGTCACTTTTTTCAAAAAATCTTCCGGTAAAATAACGGGAATTGGCGAAGCGGAAAAATCAGTAATGTTACGGGTAACAATGTAATCAGCGTTCACTATTCGGGCGCATTCAACCTGTAGGCGGTCTTCCAGGTCATCAAAATCTTCATTGACGAGCGCGTCTATGACTTGCTTTTTCTGAATACCGGCGACTTCAATAAATTCGCATAGTTCTACTAACATCTTTTTTCTCTTGCTTGCAGAGAAATTTTTGCGAAGAATATAAAAAATATTGGTTACGCTGTGCGCCACTATATAACCGTTACATTCTTGCTGTAAACATAAATTCAATATTTTATCCGCATTGTCCATAAACGGTTGGCGGGTTAGAAGGTAATCCAGAATAACATTGGTGTCAATCAATATGACCATAACGCTCATCCCGGTATTCGGCCAACTCTTTTTTATAATCAAAATCTTCAGGCAATATTCCCCGGTACTGCGAAAAATGCTCAAACGCTTTTTGTCTTTTTGCGCGTTTTTCCTCATCTGTTTCTGTTGTGGTGTCAATGTTCAAAACAGCCTTCTGCCTGCCTGTAATGTTGGTCAGAGGTTTTTCCGGTACAAATACGCCGTTTTCAAAAAATCCGTCAACTATCAACATAAAGCCCTCCGCTTCATGTATGAATAATACCTTAAAATAGCGGCAATTTCAACAAAGAATTATACAGCGGCGGCGGTAACCCGTTCCTGTACCATTTCATCAATGATTTGAGCGGGAGAGTGTGGTCAACCGTAGCGGAAACCCCAAGGTTCAACGCCTTTTCCCGCCGCCTCCCCCCTTTCCTTGTACAACTTTTCTATCAGTGATACTATTATTTATGTGGAAGATAGGTATAACGCTTATCCTTATATTTTCCCTTGCCCTGCTTTTGGCCTGCGGCGCTGAGGCATTTACCGGTCAAAATGGTGAAATCGGGGGCTTTACCGTCCTGTTGTTATGTGTACTTATCGTGCTGCTGTTTATTTTATTCATGAAAAGCCGTAATGAAGGGAAACGGCTTGAAAACCTGGTGAGAAAACGAACCGCCGATCTGGAAACCGCCGTTAAAGCCGCCGAAGCGGCATCGGAATCCAAAAGTCTTTTTTTGGCCAATATGAGCCATGAAATGCGCACTCCCCTGAACGCCATCATCGGCCTTTCGGAACTGGAACTGGGAGCCGCCAGCCTGGAAGGGAATTCCTTCGCCAATATCGAAAAAATTTATTCCGCGGGAATGTCGCTGCTGGGAATCATCAACGACATTCTGGATATTTCCAAAATCGAAGCCGGTAATTTTACCCTTGTTCCGGTTGTGTACGATGTCTCCAGCCTGATCAATGATACTGTTAACCTGAACATCGTTCGTATCGGCAGCAAACCGGTACAGTTCCGCCTGCATGTTGACCATTCCATACCCTTAAAACTTGAAGGCGATGAACTGCGGATTAAACAGATATTCACCAATCTCCTTTCCAACGCCATAAAATACACCAACGCGGGTTTTGTGGACTGGAGCGTTTCCTGCGCGCGGGAAGGGGACTGGGTCAAGGTAACCAGCACTGTTCGGGATACGGGAAGAGGCATCAGCGAAGAAGATCAGAAAGAACTCTTCAAGGATCATTTCCAGCCCAACCTGAAAGCCAACTACTATGTGGAAGGAACCGGCCTGGGGCTTTCCATTACCTCCAATTTAATCAAGCTTATGGGCGGCACCATCTCGCTGAAAAGCGAATTCGGCAAAGGTTCCGCGTTCACCGTTGAATTTTATCAGAAGGCGGCCGGAGATGAGGTTATCGGTGAAGAGACGGCGACAAACCTGTCGCAGCTCCGTTACACGGCCCACCGCCGCAGCCATAACCAGAACCTTATCCGGGCGGATATGTCTTATGCTACCGTCCTGGTGGTGGACGATGTCGTGAACAATCTTGATGTTGCCAGGGGTATGCTTAAGCCGTATAAATTGCACATTGACTGCGTAACATCGGGTCAGGAAGCGGTAAACCGCATTCGGGACGAAAAAATTCGCTATAGCGCGATTTTTATGGATCACATGATGCCCGGCATGGACGGCATAGAGACCGTGAGGATAATCCGTAAGGAAATTAATACCGAATACGCGCGGATGATTCCCGTTATTGCCCTGACCGCCAACGCGTTAAAAGGTAACGATGAAATGTTTCTGGAAAACGGTTTTCAGGCGTTTCTTTCAAAGCCTATCGACATTATCCGTCTGGATAGGATTTTGCATCAATGGGTTCGGGACAAGAACAAGGAAAAAGAACTGCTATTGGCAATACCGCTGGTTCTGCCCGCGGAAACAAAAAAACCGGAGAAAAAAAATACCGGACTTATAGAAGAACTTGAAGCCCTGGAAATCAACGCCTCCGCCGCCATTGCCCGTTTTGGCAATGATAAAGGATCGTATCTGCACATACTTGGTTCTTTTGTTACCCATGCCCCGTCCTTTGTTGAAGCCGTCAGAGCGTTTAAAAGTCAGGAGCCTTCCCATGATCTCGAATCGTACCGGATTACGGCGCACAGTATCAAAGGTTCCGTCAGGAGCATTGGCGCGGAAAAACTGGGCGACATGGCGGAAAAACTGGAACTTGCCGCGAAGAATGGGGACATCGCTTTTATCGAAGCCAATAACGATCTTCTTATCGAAGCCATGGAAAAATTTATTGCTGACCTGTCCGCTTATCTTCAGACTCTGCCGAAAGGTAAGGCTACTTAATCTCGTCCCGGTTGGTAATGACCTTGCTGATAAGGCCGTATTTTACCGCCTCTTGCGCGATCATCCAGTAATCGCGGTCGGTATCTTTTTCAACCTGGCTGAAGGGATTGCCGGTTTCATCGGCTATAAGGCGGTTGATTTTTTCCCGCAGCTTGTCCAGTTCTCTGGCGTGAATTTCAATATCCGTAGCGACGCCGCGAATTCCCGAGAGGGGCTGGTGTATAAGGTAATGGCTGTTGGGCAGTCCCACCCGCCGTTCTTTCGGCGCGGCAAGCTGGATAATCGCCGCAGCGCTTGCCACCAGTCCCATGCCTACAGTCCACACAGGCGGGCGTATAAACCGGATCATGTCGAATATCGCGTAACCCGCGTCGGCGTCGCCGCCGGGGGAATCAATAAAAATCCGCACCGGCTCATCGCCCATCGCTTCCATTAATAAAAGTTGGCGTATTGTTTTTTCCGCAAGACCTTTCCGTATCTCGCCGGAGAGCAGGATGGTACGGGTTTTCAGCATCTTTCCCGCCAAAAAGTCCAGCGGGCCTTCCTTCCCCTCGGTTTCCCCGTTTAGCTCTTCATCCTCGTCTTCATCATCATCTTCTATGTGAAAATGCATTGCTTGCCCTCCGTGTAAACCAGTATAACCCGTTCCGGCTATACTTTTTTGGTGATAAAATCACTTTTGAGGCAGCGGGCGCATAGTTTTACCGTAAAAGTAGTGCCTTCAACCTCGGTTTTTACCTTTACCAGGTTGGGCCTCCAGGTTCGCCGGGTGCGGTTTTTGGCATGGCTTACCTTATTGCCGGTCATAGTATGTTTTCCGCACAGATCACAAGTTCGCGACATTGTATCCTTCCTTAAAATCCGATAATTTATTCAAACATAGCAAATTCCCGCAAAAATGTAAAGTGCTCTGCAAAAGACTTCACACAAAGCTCACAAAGGAACAAAGAGCACAAAGAGGGAAAAAAGTGGTTGTTGTAAGCAAGCTGAGCTTGGTAATTTCACGATAAGATAACGGACAAAACCCCTTAATTCCTCTTTGTGGGCTTCTCTTTCTTTGTGTTCTTTGTGTGAACTCTTTAGAGCTCTTTAGACCTTACATCAACGGGGCAAAGATACGCAGTATATCAAGGAAGACCCGCTGAAAGGCGTTGCGGGCGCACTCATGCAGGGTAATTTCGTTGGAAACGGGGATTGTCTGCAAAAAATCATTTTTTACCGCCTGAACAGCCTCGCTGTGGTAGAGGACGACGCCGCATTCAAAATGCAGGTACAGGCTGCGGAAGTCCAGATTGGTCGTGCCGACTGTGGCAATGGCGTCATCGCAGACAAAGGTTTTGCCGTGGTTAAAACCCGACGTGTATTCATAGACTTTTACCCCGGCGGAAATAAGCTGCCGGTAATACGAGCGCGAGGTCATTGCCACAATCCACTTGTCCCAGCGGTGGGGGGTGATGATTCTGACATCTACGCCGCTTTTTGCCGCCAGCGCCAGCGCGGAAAGCAGACTGTCGTCTATCACCAGATAGGGTGTATTGATATACACATATTTTTTTGCCTTGTTGATGATTTGAATATACACATGCTCGCCGACATTTTCTTCATCAACCGGACTGTCCGCGTAGGGCTGCACATATCCGTCCGGTTTGACTTCGCAGGGACGCGCCTTCCAGGGGTAAAACGATTCATAAGAATCATTAAGACCGGATGAACCATGCACGGAAGATGTGCCTTCTGTAGAAGGCTGCAGCTTCCACATCTGTAAAAAGATAAGGGTGAGCGGCCAGGCCCCTTCTCCCTCAAGCATAATGGCGGCGTCCTTCCAGCGGCCAAAACGGTCAACCGCGTTGATGTACTCATCCGCCAAATTCAGGCCGCCGGTAAACGCCACCTTCCCGTCAATGATAATAATTTTGCGGTGATCGCGGTTATTTTGCAGTGATGAAAGAATCGGCCTGAACGGGTTAAACACAAAACACTTAATGCCCTTTTCCTCCAGACTTTTCCGGTAATGCGCCGGCAGCGACATAAAGCAGCCCAAATCATCGTATATGATTCGTATATCAAGGCCTTCCCGCGCTTTCCGCTCCAGAATTGAGATGATGGGATTGAGCATTACCCCTTCCCGTAAAATAAAAAATTCCAGAAAAATATAGTCTTGGGCTTTTTCCAGTTCCTCAAGCGCGCGCTGAAAAAACGCTTCGCCGGAATCAAAATACCGCGCTCTGGTGTTGGTATACACGGGAAAACCGGCATAATCCTGCAAATAATGGGCCTGCGGCCCGAATTCCGGATATGCCTTGATCAGATTGGGCAGATGGTTTCCGCACCTATAAAATGCGTCGCGGCTGTCCTCTGTGTTTTCTTTGATCAGACGCCTGAATTTGCGGGGATTGGCCTGCGAACTAAAAAAGATGTACAAAACCCCGCCAAAAATGGGAAACAGCATATTCAGAAAAATCCAGGTGATTTTGTAGGCTGCTTTGGCGTGTTTGTTTAAGACGTGTACGCAGACTATGATGCTGAGGATTCTGAAAATCCAGTGGGTATACTGAAAATAAATACTGGCCCCGGTAACCAAAAGCACGAGAAAGGCAATCTGTATCAGAAGGGTAAAAATTACAAAGACCCTTCTGCGGAATACAACCCGGCTCAGTTTCTTTTTCATGGTATGCGATTCTATGTAATCATATTATAGTACAGAAAGTGTTTTTTCAAAACTTCGTCAACGCCAGACCAGCCAGATAAAGACAGCGGAGGCGCCGGTGGTGATTACCGTAAAAGGAACGCCGATTTTCAGCCATTGGCCGAAATTCATGGGCACTCCCTGTTTGCGCAAAATACCCGCCGAAACCACATTTGCCGACGCGCCGAAGGGAGTGAGATTTCCCCCCATGCAGGAACCAATCAGCAGGACAAACATATACAGTTCCGGCTGAAGGCCAAGCTGATCGGCCAGCTTTGCCGCAACGGGCAGCATAACGATAATATACGGCACATTGTCAACAAAACCGGATATAAGCACCGATACCGTAAGTATCATTAAATAACCGGCCAGCACATTACCGCCGGCAAGATCGAATAATACCACGGTCAGGTCGTCCAGCAGCCCCGCCTGGGCAATGGCCCCCACTACCACAAAAATACCCGCCAGAAACAGCACGGTATCCCAATCGAGTCCTTGTATTAATTTACGGGCTTTTGCGGTTCCTTCTTTTCGTATCAGCCAGTACCAGAACAGGCCGAAGACGCCCAGCGCCATGACCAGAAAACCCGAAGCCAGGGTAAGCCCGTCAAACAAAAACGAGAATGCCGCCAGCCCCACAATCATCAGTATTAATAAAACAGAAGGGACAATGGCAAGGACTTTTTCCTTTTCGATAGACGCTCTTTCCCTGCCCGCTTTCGCGAAAAAAAAATAAAAAAACAGCGCTCCGGCAATCATGCCAATTTGGACGGCAAAAAATATCGAAAGCTTGCCGCGGTACAGGAAAAAGTCGTTAAAGCTATAAGCGGCAAAATCGGCAAAGATCATTGAGGGGGGATCGCCGACCAGTGTCGCCGTACCCTGGAGGTTTGCCATTACCGCCAGCCCCACCATAAACATCCGGGGGTTAAGTTTCAGTTTTTCGCAGAAGGCGAGGGCGATAGGGGCCATTACCAGCACCGTGGCGACATTTTCGACAAAAGCCGAAATAATCCCCGTCATCAGCAGAATCGCCGTAATGGCGGATCCTATACCGGGGGCGTGAAGCACAATGGAATCGGCAATTACCGCGGGAACCCGCGAATAGATAAACAATTCGGCAATAATCAAACTCCCCACGAAAATCATCAATATATTCCAGTTGATCAGTTCCAGCGCCCGCAGGGGGCTGACTGCCCGCAGTACCAACATTATGACCGCCGCGCCTAACGCGGCATAAGATTTCCGGTCGGGAAAGATGATTATCGCGCCGTACATAACTATTGCCGTACCCAGAACAATCCATTTCATTCGCCCAGCATAACATGTAACTTCTGTATGTGTCATATGAAACTTTTAGCCGAATATCGCTCATAGTAATATAGTTACATACCCATAGTATGATACATTTTTTTTGAAAATGTCTGTCAGAGGGTCATTTTACCACTTGACTAAAGGCCTAATATGGTGGATAGTTACTATATATGAGTGACTATCTTGATCCTAATAACGAAGAATTACTCAAGGACTTTTTCAGCGAAGCCCAAATGCAAGTGGACACGCTGGAACAGAATATTCTGGTCCTTGAAAGTGGAGGCGCCAATAAAGACGCTGTGGACGAGATTTTCCGGGCGGCTCATACCTTAAAAGGCGGGTCCGCGACCGTGGAAATGATGGAATTAAACCACTTTACCCACCTCGTGGAAGATGTACTCGACGCGATTCGATCAGATCAACTGGCAGTCAACGAAGGTGTAACGGACACTTTGTTATCCGCGATTGACGTGATCAAAGCGATGCTGGAACAACGGATGAATGGAGCGATCTACCAGGAAGACGTTTCACAGATTGAAGGCCGTCTGTCCGCGTTGATACCCGAAAGCGCGGGCAAGAAAAAAGGCGGGGCTAAAGCGCCCGCAAAACCGCCCGCGGCGGCTCCTGCGCCTGCTGCGGCTCCCGCGCCTGCTGCCCAACCCGCGGCGGGTGCTCCTGCTTCATTGACTGAAGACGAGATCAGAGAGCTTAAAGAGTCTGTTGACGGCGGTCTGCCCATTTTCCGTGTTACCGTTAAATTTGATCCGAACAGTATGATGAATACCGTTGGCGGCATCCAGGCATACGCCGTGCTGAAAAACAGCGGGACGGTGCTTAAAACCGTACCGGACTTTGAACAATTATACGAAGATAATTTCTTCCCCACCGTTGATTATTATGTCGCTACCAAGCAGAAACTGGAGGATATTAAGAAATCCGTAATAATAACCGATGTTTCGCTTGATGCAAATGTTACTGATATTTCCAGCATGGGGCAGGCGGCAGCGCCCGCTCCGGCGGCAAAGCCCGCTCCGGCAGCGGCGCCTGCGGCAGCGCCGGCACCTGCGGCTGCGTCGGCAGCAGCGCCCGCGGCAAAAGCAGCGGCTCCCGCGGCCAAATCTGTCGGTACCTCCGAAGACGCCAAAAAGGCCGGGAAAGAGGCCGGGGCTATTCTCCGCGTAGAATCCAAGCGTATTGACGACCTCCTCAACCTGGTTTCTGAAACCGTTATCACCAAGGCAACCTTCAACCAGATCAGCAACCAGTTTAACGATATGGCCGGCCAGCTCCGTACTATCGAAAATCAATACCGGGACAAAATTAAAAACCTGTTTGACAGCCTCCCCGAATATCTTGATGGTATTCAGG
>Ga0268262_10002242_pt1 | contig 22667 bp, 18 predicted proteins | sample TergutNc150P3_FD_190354 | JGI IMG/M metagenome (GOLD analysis project Ga0268262, IMG submission 190354) | Nasutitermes corniger P3 segment gut microbial community from laboratory colony in Florida, USA - Nc150 P3 (SPAdes) (version 2) | ecosystem: Host-associated > Arthropoda: Insects >...
GTTGCACAGTCCAGCCATTTGTGCATTTGTGGGTGCGAATTTGCATAATCAAGTATATATTTCATGCAATTTGTATTTATATCTGAATTTTCTGTTGTTTGCGGGGTTATTTCAGAAAGTTTTTTATAATAATCATGGAGATCATCACCGTTTAAATAAGGAACTTTTTCACGGAAATCAAATAATAAATCTACAACTTGATGGTTTGCGGTTCTTTTTACAAGGAAACGCATTAAATTTTTGTTATCACGTATAATAGGAGGGCAAATATCACGAAAAAATAAATGTAGTAAAGAAATTCTTTTCATAATAATTTCCAAATTTATGTTAACATATCTCTAAATTATCATTAGTAATAATATATCTTTTTCCGCAATTTGGACAATGTAAATCATTATTCAATCTGTGACCGCATTGACAAACAAAACCAATAACTTTTCCAGGATTTCCAACTACTAAGCTATAACTTTTAACATCTTTTGTAACCACGCTTCCAGCTCCAATCATGGCGTATTCGCCGATTGTAATACCGCAAACAATAGTGGCATTAGCGCCGATTGACGCGCCCTTTTTTACTAATGTTTTGTAAACTTTAAAATCACTGTTAAATGATCTAGGATACATATCATTTGTAAATGTTGCGGACGGTCCAACAAAAACATCATCTTCTATTTCTACACCGTGATAAACATTGACATTGTTTTGGAGTTTTACCCTGCTACCAATCTTTACATCAATATCAATATATACATTTTTACTTATATTGCAATTTTCTCCAATAATGGTATTTTCTCTAACTTGAGCCAAGTTCCATATTTTTGTACCTTTCCCAATAATAGCCTTCTCGTTAACTTCCGCTGTATTGTGTATGAATACTGTTTGTTCCATTGTATTATCCCTCCAAATGATATATTTTTGCTTTCATCTCATCAATTATTTTCAAGACGTAAAGCGCTTTGACTCCATCGGTACATGGCTGTCGATTGTTTCTAATACAATCCAGAAAATCCAATAATTCGGCCCTTAATGGTTCTACCATTGGAATAAACACTCTTTCAGTAATATTTTCTTGTCTATATGTAGGGCTGTATCCTGTATCTAGTTTATAATTCGTTCTGCGAGTTATTAATAAAGTCTTGTTTAGAAGATCCATCCTTATAAAGGAGTTAGCTGTATGAATATCAATTTCTCGTACTTTGTCCTCTGTTGTCCGACTCGCTTCCACTGTAGCCAACATACCATCTTCAAATTCAAGTATTGAGTGAACATAGTCTACCAAAACTTTATTATAAACAGTTCTTCCGTTAGCGTATAGTTTCTTTATTGGTGATTTGTTTAGGCTGTTTAAAATAATGTCCAAATCGTGTATGAGAAGATCCTGTAAAACATCAGCATCATTTATTCGTGTATCTTTAGGGGAGAAACGTCTTGTATTAATAACTATTACTTCTTCATTTTTTAGGATTTTTTCTGCTTCCAAAACGACAGGGTTAAATTGTTCCACATGACCAACGGCTAATACTGATTTTGACTTTTGAAATGCTTCGCATAATGTTGTTGCCTCTTTAGCGTTCAAGCCTAATGGTTTTTCAACAAAAGTATGCAATCCCTTTTCTGCGGCACAAAGAGCTATTGGAAGGTGAGTTGATGATGGAGATGCAATAATTACAGCCTCTACTGAGGAAAAAAGTTCATTTAAATCAGAAAAATAACGAACCCCATATTTCTCCGCTACAAGTCCAGCCTCTGGATTGGTATCAAATATACCAATTAATTCAAATCCGGGTATTTCTGAAGTCAGTCTGATATGGTTTTTACCCATATTACCAGCGCCTATCACACCGATTTTTATATTATCCATTTAATAACTCACTTTTTATTGTTTTTCAAGAAAAACTCACTGATTTTCGTAACAACATATTCCTTTTCCTCATTGGTAAGTTCAGGAAAAATTGGTAAGCATAACGTTTCTTTAGCAAGCATTTCTGCAACGGGTAAATCACCTAGTTTATATCCTAAATTTTCGTATGCTTTTTGCATATGAAGAGGAACTGGATAAAACGCTCCTGTTGTTATTCCATTTTCTGAAAGATATGCGCCCAATGCATCCTTTTCTTTCGTTCTTATGCAAAATTGATGCCATATATGAAGCCGATCCTTTAATATAACCGGAGTTATAACATTACAACTCTTTAATTTGTCAATATAATAATCCGCTGTGAGGGCGCGTTTATCGTTAAAAGATTGTAAATGTTTCAACTTAACAGAAAGAATCGCAGCTTGCATAGCATCCATTCTGGCGTTGTAACCTATTAGATAATTATAATATTTGTATGGATTATATAAAGAATTTTCCTCTTTGTTTTGGTTTTCATTATACTTCCCATCCCGAATATCCTTTGCATCCGCGCCTATTTTACCGCCAGCATGTTCTCTTAAGGCTTTGCACAAAATCGCTAATGAATCATCGTTTGTAGTAATCATACCAGCATCGCCAAATGCGCCAAGATTTTTAGTAGGAAAAAACGAAAAACACGCAATATTTCCTAATGTACCTGCATAGTTACCTTTATATTTTGAACCAATAGCTTGACATGCATCCTCTATTACAATTAAACCATTTTTTTTTGCTAAAGTATTTATATTATCCATATCTGCGGTTTGTCCAAATATATGCACAGGCAGGATCGCTTTAGTTTTTTTTGTTATTTTCGCTTCTATTTTTCCAGGGTCAATATTAAAAGTCGATTCTTCCACATCAACAAACACGGGAATAGCACCTACAACGGAAATAGCTTCGGCGGTGGCAAAGAAGGTAAACGGTGATGTTATTACTTCGTCTCCTTCTTTGATGCCGCAAGCTTTTAACGCCAGAACCAACGCATCCGTCCCATTTGATACTGAGATAGCATGTTTTACATTTAAATAATTAGCCATATCATTTTCAAAACGGGCTACCTTTGGTCCCATTATATAATATCCCGAACGGGCTACCTCAAGAATCTCAGCTTCTACTTCATCTTTGATGATTTCGTATTGTCTTTTCAGGTCTAAGATAGGTACTTTCATAATAATTTTTGTCTCCTTTGTATTTCTTATACAGTTTACAATTTCTCTTTGCGTTTTGTCAATATATTAGCAATTAGCCGCTACTTCTCATCTATTTACCATAAGTCTTGTTATAAACCTTTTTTCCAAATATTTTTATAAAACTGATAAAAACAATTTGAAAAATAACATAATAAACAAATACAAAATGAAGAATAAATATAAGGCTTTTTTTGCGAATCGCCATTAAGACGGCATCAATAAGTACAATTGGTGGAAGAAGACAATAAAGTAAATACAAATACTTCCTTGCGTTTAACCTTTTGTTTGTATGAGTTCGTGCGGTATACCCTGTAATATTGTCTTTGGGGTATAAATTATTAATAACCTTGAATTTCAACTTTTTAAAAAATATTTTCAGATTAACTGATGTATAATGATCTATTGTATCGTCTCTAATTATTCCGAAACAGCCTGTTTTATTTATTACTTCATCAAATTTTGTAGCAATAAAACCAGGATCGTCAAATCTGTCAATAAAACATGTTTTTAAATATTCTAAATCAAAAGTTGTTGTTCCTCCATCAGCAATAGGGGCAATATCGCCATTTTTCAGATAATATATATTCCCGTCATTTTCAGTTTTACTACAGTTATATTTCTTTTTATCCAAGCTTCTAATAATATCTTCACCGTCAAATCCATATACGAAATATGAAAAAGGATCTCCGAAACTATTTATATATCTGGTCAGTGTCGGATATCCATCAGGTGTTTTCAAACAATTTACCAGCATAACCTTTACATCGGAATTATTTCTAAATAATTGTATTCTCTTTTCCATTTGATTTACATTTGTAAACACTTCATCCGAATCCATAAAAACAATATATTTACCTGTGCTATTTTGAAGCCCTATTTTCTTGGCTTCTTCAGGTACAACCTTTGGATTATCATATATTCTCGCACCATAATATTCCGCTATCTCTCTTGTTTTGTCTGTTGAACCTCCATCAACGACCAATATCTCTACCCCCCAGTTAATTATGGACTGTTCCCGTATTGATTTAAGCGCTCTTTCAATTCGTTTTTCTTCATTCAATGCAGGCATAACAATTGAAATTAATATTTGTTTTTCCATTATACCATGTTTTCCCGTAATATTTTGACTATTATATCGCTAGGACTGGCTGAGTTATCGACACCATCTGTCTTATAACGGTTATAATTTTCTGAAAATTCCTTAATTACTCCAATGTCTTCGTTGTACATAAGAACATTTTTACCGATACCTTCATTTTGTTCTGTTTTCTTCCGTAAAATAAGACATGGCTTGCCCATATAGTACAATTCTTGTTGATTACTGCCGCCATCTGTAATTACATATTCACTATTATTTATTAGTTTCATAAAATCGAAATAGTTTATTCTTGGTGTAGTAATTATATTTTTACTTTGTTTTAAAATATCAAGTAAATTATACTCTATTAATTTTATTTCAGTCGGTTCATGAAGGATCATCACACATTTTATTAATTTGGATATATCAATAATTTGCTTTATAACAGCTTGCACAAGTTTTTTTTGCGCCAAATTCTCCTGTCTATGCATTACGAAAACAAAATATTTTTCATCCTTCAATTCAGAAAATACTGCAGAATCCGTATCTATCGTTCCGCTGTATCGCATACTGTCCAGAATCGTATTGTACTGCGTGTTATACTTTTGTCCCTTTATCTTTATTAGGTTATCAAATGCCAATTGACTTGGCGCAAAATGGAGATGGGCATATTTTGAAGCAATGACTCTGTCTATTTCTTCCGGAAAAGGGTTAAAAAAATCATAAGAACGATATCCCGCCTCCACATGAGCAATCTTCATTTTATATTTATGTCCTAATTGAGCGCCCATCACTGTTGAAATCGTATCGCCATGTATTACTAAGATGGAACCTTTTATTCCTTTTTCTTTTTTAATTATCTTTTTTGAGTTAAAATACGTTCTAAAAAACCATGATAATAAACCAAATACAGATTTTTGTATTTTTCCGCTGTCACTTAATAAAATATCTATTTTCCCATCATTCACCATCTGTAAAACAATACTTTTTGATATATCATTTTGACCAGAAGAAATAATTTTATAAGTAATATTTAATTCTTTTATTCGTAAAATAATAGGGAATATTTTAATTAGTTCCGCTTCTGTTCCTATAAAGAAATAAATACATTTAGCATTATTTTGGCTCATATTAGTCTACTCCTTTTTTTACGAAATAAATCTAAAACGGTTATTCCGTATAAAAACAGATAAAATAGCTGTTATTAATATTCCAAACGATACTGCCGCCAGTATATATATAATCTGTAAAATTTCGGCATGGATAAAATAAAATAAAATAAAACTAACCAGACAGCCAATAGCTAAGGAAGCTGATAATAACTTGGCGTAGTTAATTGCTAAAAAATAACTTGTCAAAATATTTATGAAACTTATCACAATAATCCACAAACTAACCGGTAATATGTATATGGCGGAATCTATGTACTTGCTGCCAAATAAAATAAGTATTACTTGTTTTGTCAAAACATTTAACCCCAGAGCACAAAGCACCGACAACCCTCCACCGTACAGGAGAGCTTTTTTTAATATCTTATTAACATCATCTTTTTTTACAGAAGCTTCTGTTATAAATGGAAACATAACCAACACTATAGAGGCGGAAATATATAGGATTATTTTTCCCAAAATACTTGCCACACTGTAAAATCCGGTTATTTCGTCTGTAAAATAATGTTTCACTATTATAATATCAATGTTTGTTAATATAGACATACCTACATTAACCAAAAAAGTAATCCACACAAATTTCAACGCTTTAACGCTTATTTTAAAGCTAATTTTTTCAGGAGAAGGTCTAAAATCAAATTTGAGAAAACACAATCCTAATAATATTGATAAAAAATTTCCCAGTATTAAGGCCAGAATAATTCCGTTCAATTCAAAGCCAAGCAGAACAAAAATTATACTCCCAAAAAGTTTAGTTAACGGTACGATTAAGTTAACAATACCAAAAGCAAAGAATTTTTTTTCACCCTGTAATCCCCCTATTGTAACAGCCAGAATAAAGCCAAATCCTGCAGCAATAATAAAAAAAGAAACTAAAATTTTACTTTCAACATTAATGAATGAAGCGATAAAACCTGATAACGCTATTCCGCACGATAGATAAAAAATCAGGAAAACAGAAACATAAAAGAAAAATATTTTTAACAATGAATTTACATTTCTGTTCAATGCTTTATTTTCGGATACATACTTTGAAACCACAATCAGAATAACTGATATAGGTATTGATATTATGGTATGAAATGAGTATAGTGAATTAAGTATCCCGAAGCGGTCAATATCCAACATTCTTCCCATTACTATTTGGAAAAAGTAATTGGATATACTTCCCAACATTGTTAATATAAAAGTTATTATGCTGTACTTTTCAAATTCCTTCATTTAAAATAAAACTTAAAATCAACTTAAACGCGGAACATATGCGAACATTTTCATTCTACGTTGAATAATTTTATAATTTGGATTGGCGGATAGAATAATGTCTTTCATGACTTCCGGGTCATCAGGCAGATGGTATGTACATAGTGATAAAACCGGCTGTTGTATTTTTAATATATTAGTTGCTCCCTGCAACATATATCTTTCAAAACCTTCGAGGTCGGCTTTAATAAAGTTTACTTTTTTTATGTTCTCTTTTAAAACCCAGTCATCTAACTTAACAACCTCTATCTTCTCACTGCATATACTATTTTTATTGAGAGTAAGAAACGTAGATGATGCCATATGTTTATTATTTTTATAAAAATCTAATATTTTATTCTCATCTCCAACTGCATACGGAACTATGTTTATTTTCCCCTGAGCATGTTTATTATATAAAACAGTTTTTTCCAGTAATGCACGAGTTTCTGCCGCAGGCTCGAAAGCATAAACAATTGCCCCCTTATAACAGGCATATGCCGAGAAATCGCCTATCCATGCACCAAGATCAAGAACTATATCACCATAATGAATTGTGATATCACAATTATCATTTGAATAGCAGTAACTCCCTTCTGTTAATTTTTTATCTAGCTTATCAACATAATTTGATGAATAATCGTCGTTATTATACAAATATACACTAAAGATATCTTTACTACAGCAATATAATTCATATAAATTTCCATAATCGGTTTTTTGTAATAATGGTAAATATATACCATTGAAATCATATTTTTCACCATTCAAATATTTATTAAGTTTATTATAAGCGTATTTACCCGTAATTTTTACGTCATATTGCAATAGTTTAGAAATATTGAATTCTTTTCCAACAGATGAAGCTAAAATCCTAATAAAAAGAGCCCAAACATCAAAAAGGTTAGTTATCCCCCCCCCCCCCCCGAATATTCTTGAGTACATCTGTTGAAATTTTATTTGTAAAGGTTTCAATTGTTTCATTATTTTCTCCTAATTATTTAAATAATACGCCTTATTGCGGTCTTTTTATGAATTTATATGTTTTTCTTTTTGTAAATTGGAAATTATTCTACCGGACTTAAATAAAAACTAAACAAACCTATCCCTAACATTCTCGGATCTCCCTCTGGCTTTGCAGGATTTTCGATATTAAATTGAACAACAACAGGAAAAACACCGTTTTCTTCTTTAAGATAATTTGTTTTTATAGGAATTTCAATTTCATTTACACCTTCAACTGTATATTCATTTATTTTTACTCCGTTAATATCTATAGAAAAATATGTGGGGCTAGGAAAAACACGAAAATTTAAATTTAATAAAATTTCTTTCTTTTCCAGAAGTTTAAATTCCAACTGTGCGGTTCTTCCTTCTGTCCAACAACCCCATTGTTCTATACCTGACCATCCTGATATTAAAGTACCATCAAATGAATTCGATGCCTGAAAAATATGATTATAATCTGAAATTACTGCATTATTTGAAATTTCTGGGCTTAAATAAAAACTAAACAGACCTATCCCTAACATTCTCGGGTCTCCCTCCGGCTTTGCGGGATTTTCGATATTGAATTGAACAACAACAGGAAAAACACCGTTTGTCTCAACAAGTAAGTTGTTATCTAAATGAATTGAAAGTTCTTGACTGCCGGAAATATTATAACTGTTTATTTTTTTTCCATTTATACTTATGGAAAAAATTGTTGGATTAGGGTATAAATGAAAATTCAAATTTATTACCATATTTTCTTTTTCTTTCATTGTAAAACCTAATAGCGCAATATTTCCATTACTCCATACGCCCCACTGTTCTATACCTGACCATCCTGATAACAATGCGCCATCAAATGAATTCTGTACACTATATTTCTTGGAATTAGAAATTAAATTCAATTGAAAAATTCCACTTCTTAATACATCAATCTTTTCTCCGCGAATTAATAAACTATCATTATGTATGTTATTTAATGGAATAATATTGTTATCATAAATTTTACTAAAACCGTCAATAGATACGATTCCTTTTTTTTCCATTTCTAAAATTAGATTTTTTTTCTCTAAAGGAAATAAAGATATTACCATCATTTCATCAGAAAGCATATTATTGTTGTAAATAGGTGCAATATGTATTGTATTGCTACTATTACTATACTTAAGTAAATATGTTGGTCTATTGTATTTTAAATCATTTATTTCATTGGTAAATTTAAAAGTTTTATCTGGTGAATAAATAAATGTAACATCATTTAATGAATTAATTACATTATGTATACCAGTAAATTCTGGAACAAAAATAACTGAGCCATTTTCAATATTTTTAAAGTATTCGCTTGATACTGCTTTATCAAAATTTTTATATTTATTCAATTCCATGGAAAAACCAACTGCGTTTATCTTATTGTTAATATCTGTGCAAACGCTGACCAGAAATATTACAATTGATAGTATCCCAAGTATTGTTTTTTTAAAATCTATTTTTTGATATATAAAAACAGAAACAATCGATAAAAATACTATTATTGCAAAATAACTATAGAAAGAAGATACATAAGAATAAGTACTATTATTAACCCAATTATTATACTTTGGGGTAATGGCAAGAAGTATATTAGGTAATATCATACCAATAACAGATATAATACAAATTAAACGAAAGTTTTTAAAACTTATTATTTTCGCTTTACAAACAACAGTAATAAAAATAAAAGATGTGATTATTGCTTTTGAAATAGATAACAAATCTAGATATTTTACATATGATAGAATATTATTATATTTAGATAAATGTAAGAAGCTATTTAACGGAAACAGCCCTAACGACAACGTTAATAGTACTTTCAATGAATTTTTTATATTTTCTACTTTAACAATAGACCCTTCATATGAACCTGATGCTGTTAGCCGTCCAAAGATATAAATTGAAAGAAATAATACCATTAATATAATGTGAAATCTTAAGTCGTATAATGAATAAATAACACTTTTAATATTTTTTATATTCTTTAATGTATAATACATGCTTATAATAAATAATATAATTGAATACAATATAAATATTTCATACATGATTGTTGAAACAAACAAAAAAATGCTGCTCCATACTAAAGTATTTATTCTGCGTTCTTTATAATATGCAAGTAGTCTTTCTATAGATAAGATAGCAAGTCCAATAAATATCTGCATTCCTGGATAAGAAATAAACAAATTATGTTGGTGGTCAATTTGTGCAAAAGTAAAAAAGAATAAAACCGCCAAGATCGAAATTTTTTTATCTATGTGGGTATAAATAAGATACCAAAGTGGAATAACACTAAAACAAATATAAATATAAAAAATAATTTTATATAAAATAATATTATTTGGTTTATAAACAATATAAGATAAGAAGAAAGACGCTGGTTGAAATATTCTACCAATATTTTTCGAACCTACAAAAGACATTTTTAAGTAAGAAGAAATAGACATATTGCGAATGTTTAGATAACCTTTTATATCATCATGCGTTACTAACGCTATTTCTCTAATAAGAAGAAAAAATGAAAAGGCTATAAAAATAATTCCTAAATACAAAATAAAATTTTCATTCTTGCTTATAAAAGCATATTTCGTTTTTTCGTTTTTCATCTGTAATATTATCCTTGTCTTCGCACAATATTAGTCTCGTCAATAATAAACGCCGGTCTGTTTTTTGTTTCTAAATAAATCCTTGCTATATATTCACCCAGTATTCCCAAACATATAAGAATAATACCGCCAATTATCAGAAGCCCGCTCATAATAGAAGCATATCCAGAAGCTGTTCCGGCGCTTTTTGTTATAATTGTAGTTATTATTATATTAAGCGCATAAGCAAACCCAATTAGCGAAACAATTATTCCGAAAACCAATGCTATTCTTAACGGCACTACCGAGAACGAAATAATTCCGTTTATTGCGTATTTAAAAAGTTTAGCGGTATTAAACTTGCTGGTTCCAGCCGATCTGTCTACGTTTACATGGGCAAACCATTTGGTATTAAAGCCTACCCAACTGAAAATCCCTTTTGAAAAACGGAAATATTCAGGCATACTTATTATGCTTTCTACAACTTTTCGTTTCATAACGCGAAAATCCTGTGCGCCTTCCTGTATATTCACATCAGCAAGTTTATTTATAACGGAATAAAATTTTGCAGAGAAGAAACTTTTTATTTTCGCTTCGCCGGAACGGTCTGTCCTTCTTGCGGCGGCAACATCATAGCCCTCATCAAGGGCTTTAATCATATCGGGAATCATCGACGGCGGGTGCTGTAAATCAGAATCAAGTATGCAAATGTAATCTCCCGTTGCGTATTTCATACCGGCGAGCATTGCCGCTTCCTTTCCGAAATTTCTGGAAAAAGAAATGTATTTAACTTTATTGTCGGTTTCCGCCAATTTGGTAATTTTTGCCAATGTATTATCTTTACTGCCGTCATTTACAAAAAGCATTTCTAAATCTTTTTGCTCTTTCAACACGTTACATATTTCTTTATAAATTAAATCTATTGTTTCTTCTTCATTAAAACAAGGGATTATAAGGCTTAGTTTCATTTGCGTTTGTACTCCTTCATTCAGTTTTTCGCGGAAACTTCACAATAAGTTGTCATTATATTCTGAGAGCCTTTTGCCTATATTCCAGTACATTTGCATCATTTATGTGGCATACTATTTTTACAACTTTATGCTTTTTACCAAAATTAATATCTAATTTCATAGTATCGCATATTTCCAATCCTCAATATTACGCTTCTCACAGTCAAAGTTAACGCCTACTTTGAACAACTGCTTTCCTCTTCCTGCCCAAGGTAATAAATAATCTTTTGTGTCTATCTGCTCCAATGCTTCTTCTGCAGTTCTATTCAATTTAAATTCAAAACAGTACACAAATTTTTTAGTCTCTACAAGTGTGTCTATACGTCCAGACGCTATTCGTACTTCAGAACGGCAGTTTAATCCCAACATTGTAAATATCAAGTGTATCACAGTTTCGTAATAGTTTTCTCTTTCCTTGATTATCTCGTAAGGTATTGATGCTAAAAATGTTTTAAGCGAATTCATCGCGTCATCTACATCACCTTTGAGCAACGCTGTAATAAGTTGTGTGTTCAATCCCCGGGAAGCTTCAACAGATGGCCGTAAATACTGTTCCAACAGCGCTTTTGAAAATGAAGCGCGTACTTCATCATTCGGATAATCAAGAATAAATTGATTCAATTCCTCGTCATAATCTTTTATAGTTAAATATCCGCTCTGGTAAAGCAGAGGTTCTGATCTTATTGTCTCTATATCATATTTTCGGAAATCTTCATATCCTACCTGCATATTTGTTAAATCAATAATGTTAATTCTTTGCTTAATAATAAGGTTTATCAAAAAAGTAGGTGTTCCTGTTTCATACCAATAGGGCAGAAATTCACCGTCCTTGTCAAAATGATTAAGTAAACCAAACGGGTTGTACACTGTAAGAAGTTTACGGGAAAACCGGTAACCATTGTAGAACCTACGTAATTCTCCAAGATATGTTTCCCGGTTTTTACCGGTATTTTCCAGAACTGCCTCTATCTCCGGCTCGAAGTTTTGTTCCATCTCTTCCTGGGTTATGCCGCAAAGATCGGCATAGCGCGGATCAAGTGTAAGGTCAACAAGGTGGTTCAAATCAGAAAATACACTGACATGGGAAAACTTGGTTACTCCGGTTAAGAACACAAACCGCAAATGTTTATCATAAGATTTCAGAACACTATAAAATCCTTTTAATTCATCCCTCATCTTTGCATGAAGTTGTGGATCATCGATGGTACCTAGCAATGGCTTATCATACTCATCAACTATTACAACAACTTTCTCATTCTGTGTATTATTCAACATTTCAATAAGTCGAATAAAACGTCCGGCGCAACTACCACCATCCAAAGACACAGAATATTTTTTAGCGCATGAATCAAGCGCAATATTTATTATTTCGTAGAGTGTATTAACTCCTCCTGCCGGATAATTTCCCGGATTTAGATCAATATATATTATTGGATGTTTTTTCCATTCCCATTCCATAGAGTCAATCGCAAGAGCTGGTTGTCCTGCTATCTCACCAAACAGATTCCGCTTGTTTTCAAATATCGCTCCCAAAGTTGAACACAATAACGATTTCCCGAAACGCCTTGGACGTGAAAGAAAAAATGCCCTGCCTGACCCGCTTATTAACTGATGAATTTGAGCGGTTTTATCAACATAACAAAAACCTTCCTCGCGGATACTAACAAAATCCTGTATGCCTATCGGCAAACGTCTTTTCATATATTTATACTCTTAAACACAAAAATAACTGCTATTCAGATTGAGTATCTGATCCGGCGTAGAGCACTAACATCCCACAACCGTTACCATGCCGTCGGGGACGGTTTCTTCCTGCCAATAAATTCTTTCATCCCATGACAGATTTTTTACAGAATCACGCCTATCAAAAATAACAAGGTAAGCGGGGCAATCCGGTGCTTTTATATCACGATATTTAGCAATTTGTTCCAATCCCTTACTCCTAATCGTATCAGGTGATTGTTTTTCATATATTAATTTAATTTCAATAATATAGAATTTACTGTTATATTCGATAAATAAATCCATCCGCCCGCGTCCTGCCGCATATTCACGTTCAATGTGTCCTCCGCCGTTAAGTACCCGTTGCAGGAAAGCCATCAATAACAAGTGCGGAAAAGCTTCTGTATAATCGGATTTCTGTTCCCAAGTTTCGGAATTTTCACGCCAAAATATCTGAAACTCCCTCAGCAGAGCATCCATGTCAAGAGAGCCATCCGGTTTTTCCCACTGCCATTCAGGTTCTGGGATAGCATCTTGTGTAGAGTATGTTAGCTGCCTTGCAAGTACTTCTTTATAAATAAGATTGGATACCATTGGCGTATTCCGCTCCTTCTTTACAAGCCCTAAATCCATGCAAATACGAAAACCTTCACTTGCGGTAAGTTTAGGGTCAGGTATTCCTGTTATAATGCTTTCCATCACTTTACGGATAGCCGGTTCCTGTATTCTGACAGTAAGTGAATCCAAATGCGTTTCTCTTGAAAGTATCATTTGTTCCCGCGCTTCTTTGATATGTTCCAGTGTTACCGTACTGTAATCATCATCTTGTAATATCCGCATTGTAGCGCGTTTAAAAAGCGAATTGACAATCCACGGTTGTCCGCCGGATTGTTCAAATACATACTCAAGGGCATCTCGGCTTATGGTCTGCCCCGTTTCCTCCGTCCGCTGAGCGAAGAGATTTTCAATATCAATTTGAGTAAAATTGGACAGTACAGCGGAATCTTCTTTAATATTAAAAGGCGAACCCGGATTGGGAACAACGCCGCCCTTTGCTGAAGTGATATAATCCTTTAAGTCCCTCACGCCTACCAGAGCAATTGACACAGGAAATTTTCCCGTATCACGTTCGGCAAATCCATTACGCAACTGACATAAAAATGAAATTAGCGCTTCTCCTTCAAGAACATCAGTTTCATCAAAAAGCACCACTAGCGGTTTGGGTGCAGTTAATTCTGCCCATTTTCTCATCGTTTCGTATAGTAATAATTCAGGATTGTCCAAGGGAAGCTCAGGAATTGGTACATTCCATGCACGAGCTGATTCACAAATAGCTTTATGTATGGTTATCATACCTTCTGCCCGGCCGGTAATACCCTGGCATGTCTCAAGACTGGTATAACATGCTATTACCTCATTTATAGAATTTATTTCTCTTGCCCAATTGCGTAAAAACGTCGTCTTACCGGTTTGCCGGGGCGCATGCAATACCCAATAGAGTTTATCCCTTATATACCGATGAAGCTGTGCTCCTACAAGCCGGTCTTCAGGAGGCAACATATAATGATCCCATGGATCACACGGGCCTGTGGTATTGAAAAAACGGACTTGGCGTTTGGTTTTTGTCATTTGGAATAATCCATTGTTATATTATATCACAAAGTACATTAATATTAATCTTTTCTTCCTCAATCACCTAATTATGCAATTTTATTTTTCTTAATTATTCTTATATAAACCAATGGTTTGTAATGAAAACCCCAAAGTTCTATAATCTTCACCCATACCTAATTTTTTTGGGGCGTATAGTTTTGACGTAACTATTTTAATATCCAAATAATTTTGTTTTACTAATTCGCTATTACTGATAATAAACCCATTGTCACCGTCTTCCAGATTCCCATAAACGCGGTCATTTACTGTTAATTTGACAGTTTGCAATGGGGTAAGTTTTTGCCCACTTATTGTTAATCTTAAATCAGAATACGTCGTTCGGATTGGAATTCTAATTTCCGCTTGTTCCTGATCCGTCCATACATGGCCACTCTCAGGGGAAGAAAATCCTTTTATTAAATATAAATTATATTCTGAATCCTTATCAAATAATATTTCAGTATTTTTCTCAATATTTATGGCGGGTATTTCATATAAACTAATGGCTTGTAATGCAAACCCTAAAGCTCTTGGATCATCATTAATACCCAATTCTTTTGGGGTGTATGGTTTTGATGTAACTATTTTTATATCCAAACAATTTTGTTTTACCAATTCGCTATTACTGATAATAAACCCATTGTCACCGTCTTCCAGATTCCCATAAACGCGGTCATTTACCGTAAATTCGACGGTTTGCAATGGGGTAAGTCTGTGCCCCCTTATTGTTAATTTTAAATCAGAATACGTCGTTCGGATTGGAATTCTAATTTCCGCTTGTTCCTGAGCCGTCCATACTCTGTCACTCTCAGGGGGAGAAAATCCTTTTATTAAATATAAATTATATTTTGAATCCTTAACAAATAATATTTCAGTATTATCCTTAATATTTATGGCGGGTATTTCATATAAACCAATGGCTTGTAATGCAAACCCTAAAGCTCTTGGATCGTCATTAATACCTAATTCTTTTTGGGTGTATAATTTTGATGTAACTATTTTAATATCCAAACAATTTTGTTTTACCAATTCGCTATTACTGATAATAAACCCATTGGCACCGTCTCCCAGATTCCCATAAACGCGGTCATTTACTGTAAATTTGACGGTTTGCAATGGGGTAAGTCTGTGCCCCCTTATTGTTAATTTTAAATCAGAATACGCTGTTCGGATTGGAATTCTAATTTCCGCCTGTTCCTGAACCGTCCATACTCTGTCACTCTCAGGGGGAGAAAATCCTTTTATTAAATATAAATTATATTCTGAATCCTTATCAAATAATATTTCAGTATTTTTCTCAATATTTATGGCGGGTATTTCATATAAACCAATGGCTTGTAATGCAAACCCTAAAGCTCTTGGATCATCATTAATACCTAATTCTTCTTGGCTGTATGGTTTTGTTGTAACTATTTTTATATCTAAATATTTTTGTTTTACCAATTCGCTATTATTGATAATAAACCCATTGTCACCGTCTCCCAGATTCCCATAAACACGGTCATTTACCGTAAATTCGACGGTTTGCAATGGGGTAAGCCTATGCCCCCTTATTGTTAATCTTAAATCAGAATACGTCGTTCGGATTGGAATTCTAATTTCCGCTTGTTCCTGATCCGTCCATACTTGGCCACTCTCAGGGGGAGAAAATCCTTTTATTAAATATAAATTATATTCTGAATCCTTTCCAAATAATATTTCAGTATTATCCTCAATATTTATAAAAGATAAATCTAAAGAATCAATATTATAATAGAATTCACGGTTATATTGAACAGGTTTATCTATAAATTTTATTAAAAATGATCTTAAGGACGGGAAAAGTAAAAATAAAATATTTATACATAAAAAGCAGGAAAATAATATAATAAAAATATATAAAACCTTCTTGAAAATATTGGTGTGAATATTATTTACTTCCATTTACAAAAATTCTTTATGCGTAATATCGGTTGAAAGCGTATGCAATATCCGGCTGAACACATCATTGCGGCAAAATGGCGGACATTTTGAAAAATCAATATTTTCATAGACCGCTCTCATTCTTTCCGAACGAAATATTTCAGACAATGTATGTTGATTCATATCTCCCAAAAAATAATCAGGATTCTGTCTGTGATGCAAACAAGAGTAGACTTTCATGTCGGCGGTTATCACTGTAGAAAAAAACATACCATGACATTTAGAATAAGTGCGAATGTTCTTATTCATTTCACGGTATTTTTGCAATGATGCAAGCACAGAAAAATCTTCCGTTTCATAACGTTTTTTTAAATCCAAATATTTATCTGAAATATCTGTAAAATCTCCGATATAAGGCCTGAATTGTGCAAAATCGACTCCTGTTTTTTTACATAAAACTACAAAATCTTCAAGCTCTGTAATGGTATCCTCTCTCGTCAGAAAGCCGATACCAAAACTGATGGGCGCATTGTTCCTTTTTTTTTGTTGCGCAAAATAAGCGCAGTTATCAACAACTTTTTTAAATAATTGTTCCTGTACCCCATGTGTTTTCTTATACATTTCCGGGCTGGCGGCATCAAGGCTAACACGGAAATACTCACAATATTTCAGGATGATACCAATATTATCATCATTCAATGCCAAACCATTGGAATTAAGGCCTATTTTAAACCCGTTAAACTTGAGTTGTTCAACTGTATATGTAAAATAAGGGCTTAGAAGCGGGTCTCCTCCTCCTGATAAAATGACGCCTTTACAATCAATCTCAACCAGAGAAGCAATTATCCTGTCAATTTGTTCCTTGCTGAGTTCTTTTCCGTTTTCATTTACTCCGCAGCAAGCCGGACAGGCATTGTTGCATTTATTGGTTAAATCCAGTTCTGTAACAATAAGAGTCTTATGTCCGTTTAAATAATAATCAAGTTTATCAACATAGCGCAGGATTTTTTCTTCTGCATTAAATTTATTATTTTTCATTTAATTCTCTTGTGATCCTCCGCATTGTTTTTCAAAAATTCCTTTAAACTCTTTTCCCAAGTTGGGATGTTAATTTCTAAAGTTGTTTTTATTTTATTTTTATTTAATACTGAATAAGCAGGACGTTTTACCTTAGCGGGAAATTCAGAACTGGTACATGGCATTACATCACAGCTTTTTGTTAAGATACCCAGTGCGCGTCCTTGATCATATATTTCTTTAGCAAAATCAAACCAAGTAATTTCACCTTCATTTGTAAAATGATAAATCCCATAGGGAACATTTTTACCGGCTTCTTCTGCTTTAATTAAATTTGTAATTGTCTCTGCCAGATCAAAAGCCCAAGTAGGACTGCCTTTTTGATCATTTACAATTTCTACTTTGTCTTTCTCATTCATAAGTTTAAGCATTGTATGAACAAAATTATTGCCGTACTTACCGTAAAGCCAGGCGGTTCGTATTATGTATGTATTTTTATTTTTTTCAAAGATTTTTATTTCTCCGTCTCTTTTAGTCAGTCCGTAAACGCCTATAGGATCGGTGGGGTCTTCTTCTGTGTATGGCCTGTTTCCTTGCCCATTAAAAACATAATCCGTAGAAATATGTATCAATTTTGCATCAATGTTATTTGCGCAAGAAGCAATGTTACCTGCGCCCGTTGTGTTTAGTTTTCTGCATTTTTCAATCTCATCTTCAGCTTTGTCTACCGCCGTATAGGCGGCGCAGTTGATAATCCAGTTAATGGGTTGTTTCTTGCTTTGTTGAGTATGGATAAAATTCTCAAGAACGGTAAGATTAGTAATGTCTACTTCACAATTCGTTCCAACAAAGGAAAACCCAAATTTCTTCAGAAGCAGGGAGAGCTCTGTTCCAAGCATGCCCTTGCTCCCAATAAGCCAAATCACTGTTTTTTACCGCCAGTTAATAGTGATGAAAAAGATGGGAGTTTTTTATCCTTATCAGACAATATGTATTCAAAACCTAAGTCCGGCCATTTAATACCGATATCGGGATCGTTCCAGATAATGCCGCCTTCATCCTCGGGATAATAAAAATCGGTACATTTGTAAGCAAAGATGACTTGTTCCGATAATGCTAAAAAACCATGGGCAAATCCAGGGGGAATATAAAATTGTTTTTGTTTTTCGCTGTCTAAAATAACCCCGTGCCATTTGCCCTTGGTTGGTGAGTCAGGGCGTATATCAACAGCAACATCAAACACTTCGCCCCGTATGACCTGTATCAGTTTTCCTTGAGGATGTGTTATCTGAAAGTGTAAACCCCTAAGCGTACCTTTACACGACATTGAATGATTATCCTGAACAAAGGGAAGCGTAAGCCCGGAAGCGTAAAAATCCCGCTGGGAATAACTTTCAAAAAAATAACCCCGCCGGTCGCTAAATATTTTTGGCTGTATCTCATATAAACCCGATATTGGGCATGGCGTAAAAATAAATGACATTATATATTTTCCGCAACATATCGTAGATATTCGCCGTATTCGGTCTTATATTCCGAGGCAAGAGATAAAAGACTTTCCTTGGTTATCCAGCCGTTGGTATAGGCAGTCTCCTCTATACAGGAAACATACATTCCCTGCCGCTTCTGGACAGTTTCTACAAAGTTCGCCGCTTCCAGCAGACCATCGTAAGTACCGGTATCAAGCCAAACCATACCACGGTCAAGCCTTTCAACAATAAGCGCATTCCGTTCCAGATAGGCGTTATGGATGGCGGTAATTTCAATCTCTCCCCTAGCTGAAGGTTTTATGTCTTTTGCGATATCTATTACCGTGTTATCATAAAAATAAAATCCCGGTATGGCATAATGACTTTTGGGAACTACCGGCTTTTCTTCAATGGAAACAATCCTTTCCTTTTCATCAAATTCCACAACCCCATAGGCTTTGGGGTCTTTAACATAATAACCAAATATAGTTCCTCCCCCTTCATTTTCAGTCCGACTTTTGATTTGTTTTAGGGTTTGCGTAAATCCCCGTCCATAAAAAACATTGTCCCCTAAAATCAAAGCGCAACTTCCATTGCCAATAAAATCCGCTCCTATAATAAACGCGTCCGCAATCCCTCGTGGGGTTTCCTGAATTTTATAATCAAAATTCATGCCAAGCCAATTACCATTTCCCAATAATTCTTTAAAAAACTGTAAATCTCTTGGAGTAGAAATAATCAATACTTCTTTAATCCCAGCAAGCATCAGTACGGAAAGAGGGTAATAAACCATCGGTTTATCGTATAGCGGTATTAACTGTTTTGATAAAACTTTAGTAATTGGAAAAAGTCTTGTACCATAACCTCCAGCCAGAATAATACCTTTCATTTGTAAAACTCCTCATAAGCGGTGCAGACTTCTTTTGCGTTGCCTGTCATTACAACTTCGCCTCTACGAAGCCAGAGCGCTTTATCACATAAGCGTTCTACTGTGTCTTTACTGTGAGAAACAAGAAGTAGTGTTGTAGCATTATGTAACATTTCGTGAATCCGTTTTTCACATTTTTGTTGAAAAGCGGCATCTCCTACAGAAAGCACTTCGTCCACAATAAGTATTTCTGGTTTTACCACTGTAGCTACTGCAAAAGCCATGCGAGTACGCATACCGGTAGAATAATTTTTTATAGGCATATCAAGAAAATCTTTTAGCTCTGAAAATTCTACAATCTCGTCATAATGTTCCCTCATAAATGTCCGGCTATGACCAAGTAGAGCGCCTTCCAGAAAAATATTCTCTCCGGCTGTTAATTCCGGATCAAACCCGGCTCCCAGTTCCAACATTGGAGATATAGAACCATTAATTGTAACTGAACCAATATTTGGAGCAATAATACCACAAATAAGCTTTAATAAGGTTGATTTTCCAGCACCGTTACTGCCAACTATGCCCCAAGATTCTCCCTGTTTCACTTCAAAATCAATATTATTTAGAGCAAGAAATTCCTTAAAATGAAGATTGCCTTTGATAAGTTTTACGAAATATTCTTTGATGTTGTCAATTTTTTCCGAGGCTATGTTAAAGCGTACTGTTGCATTTTCTACTCGGATAACAGTCGGTTCCAAAAAAACACCTCACATATATAGAATAAATTTATTCTTATTGTAGGAGAAGGTTATTAATCCTACAAATAACATAATAACAGCCGCAACAGATCCGCGAATTACCAAATCCATACTGCCTGCATTAGGACCCTCTAAAGTGAAATTACGAAACAGGGTAATATAAAAATACATGGGGTTATAGTGTGTAACGATAAGGTAGAGCCAAGGCGGCAAAATACTTGCCGGATAAAATATACAGGAAATATACATCCATGCGGTGGAAAAAACCTGCCAAATGTAAACCATATCACGAAAAAAAACAGTAGCTTGAGCCATAAACAGACCCAGTCCAATACTAAAAATAAATATTTGAATAATAGGAATAATTACAAACATAAATCTTGTTGTAAAGGGAGTTTTAGTAGCAAAAATTAAAATGATAAGCGCCCCCATTGAAAAAAGAAAGGTTATAAATTCGCTGGTTACCACAGCCAAGGTAAAAATATACTTTGGTATATAAATTTTTTTTAAAAGACCTGCATTTCCTAAAACAGAAGTAAGCGATCTGGATACGGCAATTGACATAAAATTAAAGAGCAAATTCCCGATAAGAAGAAAAATTGGAAAATTTACAATAACTTTTTGTGCAAGTAGATTGGAAAAAACAATAACCATTACCAGCATGGTTAGTAGGGGGTTTAGCATACTCCAGATGTAACCTAAAAAGCTCCTGCGGTATTTTAATTTTATATCACGGGATACAAGTTGGAAGAAAAGTTCTCTGTATTTAAAAAAGGTTTGTAAACGTGAAATTGTTTTTTCAATAATATTCATATTGTCTTTTTCTATAACTCACTTTAATAAATTATTAAACATTCGCTTGTTATTTCATAAAAATTTTGCCAAGCAAATGCCTGACCGTCCGAAAACGGCTTTTTTATAAATTTTCTTAAAAAAATCCAGCCGCCGCCGAAACAGGCTTGCCAAATTTGGAAATATTATAACCATAATTATACCAGTAATGCTAAAAATTCTCAGTCAAATATAGTTATATTACACAAACAATAAGTTTATATTATACCTTAAAATCAGTCAATGCTTAAAATTTCCAACAAAGTAAAAGAAAAATTAGAATATTTACTTAATTCTATAGTTGGCGCTATCAAGGGAAAAATTACAGTTGTAATAGGGATCCCCGGCGACAAGCTCATTCTTCCATTTTGCCTTAAATAAGGCCATTTCACTGGCCAATTTTCGCTTTTTTTCGTGTGTTATATTGTATCCGCGTGATTTTGACTCAAAATGATAGGCTTCGGCATAAGGTGTCCAGACAATTAAATAGCCGGCTTTTCTGATTCTTATACATAAATCAACATCATTGTATGAATTATGGAATTCAGGTGGAAAAAGGCCTACGTCCTCAAATACTTTTCTTTTGACCATTAAGCAAGCGCCGGTTACAGCGCTCATATTCTGGACAATCTGTAATTTTCCCATGTACCCGGTAAAATCATAAGGTGCCCCGTACAAAATATGTCCGGCTGTTCCTTCAACTCCCAAAACAACACCGGCATGTTGAATAGACCGGTTGCTGAAATAAAGCTTGGCTCCCACCGCTCCAACATCATTCCTTTGGCAAAACATCAGCATCTCTTCAATCCAATTAGGCGTGATTATTTCAATATCATTATTTAAAAATAACAATTGTTTTCCGTTTGCGTGCTTATAACCAAAATTACATATTTCACTAAAGTTAAAATTCTTTCCTTCCCAATTTACAATGTGAATATTTGTATATCGTTTTAATTCTTGGTAGAATATTTTAGTAGCGATGTCGGAACTATTATTTTCAACAATGATAATTTCATAATTGTTATAAGTTGTTTTTTCCATAATAGATGACAGGCATTTACGTAAAAGAGAAGCGTTATCCCTGTTTGGAATTATTATCGATACCATCGGTCTTTCTTTTAATTCATAGATAATTCTGTAATATCCGGGAAGCCCTATTTTACTTTCTACTTTGGCTGATATTCCTATGGTTTTTAAATGTTCGGTTATTGCCTTTTCAGCCGATAAAATAACATTTATTTTCTTGTCAATATTGGATT
>Ga0268262_10002243_pt1 | contig 22660 bp, 19 predicted proteins | sample TergutNc150P3_FD_190354 | JGI IMG/M metagenome (GOLD analysis project Ga0268262, IMG submission 190354) | Nasutitermes corniger P3 segment gut microbial community from laboratory colony in Florida, USA - Nc150 P3 (SPAdes) (version 2) | ecosystem: Host-associated > Arthropoda: Insects >...
GGACGGTTGCGGATCAGGAAGATAATATCCGCAACTCTATGGAAGAACAGGGCGAAGGAAGCAAGCAAGTATTGCAAAGTGTCGGCGTTATGAATGAACTTACACAACAGGTAAAGAGTGGTTCAGAAGAAATGCTTAGCGGCAGTCAGGAAGTAATGCATGAAAGCCAGAACCTTGAAAAAGTAACGCAGGAAATAACAGGCGGCATGAACGAAATGGCAAGCGGAGCAGATCAGGTAAACATAGCGGTAAACAATGTCAATGAGATGACCGTCAAGAACCGCGAAGCCATTGACAGTTTAATAAAAGAAGTTTCCCGCTTCAAGGTGGATTAGTGAAAAAACACTTGCTTGTCTTTTGTTTTTTTACAGCGGCATATGGCTTGTACTCACAAAGTGTATTCACTTATGACCTCAAAAAGGACCTTATTATTGGCGCTTTATCGCTTGGAATATTTACCAGCCCTTTTTTTGTTCAAAATACACCGTCTCAAATCCCTGATTCATTGAATAAAAATTATATAAACAGTTTTGACCGCTCTTTAATGTTTTCTTACAATAAAACATTGGACATGATAAGCGATTATGGTGTTTACGGTATGTTGGTTTTGCCTATTGCATCAGTAATAGGCAACGCAAATGATATAAACACATGGTTGACATACGGCATTATGTATACCGAAGCGTTTTTATTAACATTTGGGACTAAAGACTTGTTGAAAAACGCAACAATACGGTATAGACCATATATGTATGAAGGGAAAATTCAGGATGGACAGGAAAACGACTATTATAACAGCTTTCCTTCGGGTTCAACCTCTCTGGCATTTTTAAGCGCAACGTTTTTATCTACTACATTCTTACAGGAATATCCTGATTCCATATTTAAACTACCCATATTAATCGGAAGTTATTCCCTTGCGACTGCTGTTTCCGCAATGAGAATAAGTTCAGGGGCTCATTTTATTACAGATGTACTTGCAGGTGCTGCTATCGGCTCATTTTATGGTTGGATAATTCCATTTTTCCATAAAAATAATTCCAACAGTAATGTTACGGTAAATGTTACCCCTAATGGTTTTTTGGTGTCATTAAAATTATGATTTATTGGTGACACTTCGCAAAATGGTATACTTAAGAATACTATATTAGAATTCAGGGAGAAACATGAAAATTCGCGAAAAAATTTTTATTTCTATCATTATTTGTTTTTTGATTTGTTTGAATGTATCCGGGTTGTTCGCACAGAGTGATTCTGTTTTTTATGGCGGAAGAGGCGATCTTAACAGTTTATTACATTCATATAACGATTCTATTTTTGAATTTACCCGTATATTTTCCAGCAACGCATTACGGATTTTGTTAGGTGAAGTAGGTATATTAAATTCGCGATATCGGGAATTGGACATTTTTTCTCTCTCTCAATTGGACAACCGTGGTCTTAGACTTTTAAGGAATATGATTTATGCAAGGCATGGATACAAGTTTAACTCAGCCGATCTAACTGCTTTTTTTAACCGCTTTGACTGGTATAATCCAAGATATGATAATGTTGACAGATTTTTAACTGATGTTGATAAATGGCATATACAAATGATTCAGGCGTTTGAAAACAGAAATGAGAATTTACCAAATATTGTTTTAAACCGACCTGTTGGTTTTTGGCACGATAGCCCCGCTGTAGCTGCCGGTTATGGCGAAAGATTTATAATTCATCCAAATAACAGGCTGGAGTTTTATTTCTCAGATATGGCAAATATGGCAATAGCTTCCCATTTGAATGGAAGCTATGTAATCAGGGGAAATGTATTAATATATTCCGTTAATGAAATATATTTTGAAATGAACAATGCTGATATAAAATATGAGCCTTGGGGATATACATGGGATAGAAGCACAATAAATAAATTAACCCTTGAAAAGCCAATTGTATATAAATTTCCTATTACGAATATAGAAACAAGATCCTGGGATTTTTCAGGACTCATTCGTGAAGCATTAACAATAGGCGGAAAAGATTTCTTTAAATTTTCCGATGATGTAAATTTTCGCTAGATAAAATAATAATATGAGACCAGAATTAATATTATTCGACCTTGATGACACTTTATTGGCTTTTGATCTTGTTTCAGAAGAAGCATGGGATAAAGCTGTAGATATATTTATTCAATGCAGTAAAATAAATATAGAAAAGGACATTCTACTGGAAAAAATTAATACGACGAGAAAATGGTATTGGGCAGATCCTGAAAGGCACAGAATTGGAAGGAAAGATATTATTCAGGCAAGAAGGGAAATTGTTAAATTAGCCTTAAAGGAATATAATTATATAAATAATGACGAACTTACAAAATTGGCAGATAATTATTCCAATATACATGAAAAATTGTGGTATTTATTTGACGGCGTAGAAGAAACATTGCAAAAACTAAAGGATAGCGGTATAAAACTTGGAATTATGACAAATGGAACCTCCGAAAGCCAAAGGGGAAAACTAAAGCGTTTTGATATTGAAAAATATTTCGATTATATTTTTATAGAGGGCGAAATAGGATATGGTAAACCTGATATTAAAATTTATGAATATATGCTTCAAGAAACAAAAATCAGCTGTGACAAAATATTAATGGTTGGTGATAATTTAATATGGGATATAGAACCACCTCAGAAATTAGGGATATTTACAATATGGATTAATACAAAAGGAGCACAATTGGAAAATTATAATATCAAACCAGATAAAATAACGGAAAAAATATCGGATATAATAGATTTAATTCATTAGGGAGGAAATAAAAATTATTTAACTAAAACCTAAAACCAACTTCCAGTAAAAACGCATTATTCATTGTGAATGGTTTTCTAAATATAAAATCGCTTTGATATGCAGCCATAATACCAAACCATTTTGTAAAATTATACTCAAACCCCAAATGGGTGTACAAACCGAATGTATTTTCTCCCCATTGTATTGTATTTATATATCCAACTGTTCCTATTCCCATATTTAAATATCACCTGTTCGATAAATAATCCGGTACACAAATATGAATATTTGTCATCTGCCAAAATATTTAGATGGTCAATTTTAATGCCATAGCGCTGGAAATCATTAGACATAAGCAGTATTTTTAGCCCGTAAGTATATGACAATCCCTTCAGATCATCGGCGTTGCAATATCCGACAGAACCACCTGGGCGTATCAATACCGTCTGCCCGTATATGTTACCGGATAAAATAAATAGTACAAAAACCAAAAAGATAATAACTGTCTTCACTTTTCTTTCCTTGCCGGGACTATACCTGGTTTGTAAAGCTGCCAAAGGACAGTTCCGTGAAAAGCTGCCCTGATGACCCAATATCCACAGGCAAAAAGCGTGAACATAAATCGCGGACAGAGAGATGGATTGATAAATAAATCAGGCGCAGTTTTTTCCTTTTTGATAATCTTTTGCATTTTGAACAATGAAAAAAATAGACCGGAGCTAAGCACAAAAAAGACAAGCATATCAATAATCAGTGTTATCCAGTCATAACCTGCAAGCCCCTCAATAAAATTATTATTCAGTATGAAAAATGGAACAGCAAAAAGTAATTTGGCAAGTTCGAATATTGGGATTGCAAGCCTCAAAAAACTCAACATTTCACCCCCGCCTATTCCAAGCCCAGCGCCCCATTGTAGACCTGCAGCATCGCAAAATGAACGCATGATTGTCAGTTCGTTTTTGCATTGTCTGCCCTCAAAAAAGCCGCAATTCGTAATTACATATAGCCTGAAATGGCAGTTATTGTCCTTGCAGAATTTCTCTGCCTCAACCAGGAATTTAAGTACATGGGAAGGCACTCCATCCACATAGAGCGGTAATGCCATAACAAGAGTGTCAATTGTTTTAAAGGAATCAAATATCTCATGATAAACCTTTGGTCCGCTAAGCTTGATACCTTTGGTTTCGCAGCCTGCCATTTGAATTCTTACCAAATCAAGGAAATACTGAGAGGCGCTGAATCTCTTTTTTGGGCTTGCGTTTAAAAATAAAACTTTCATGCCAATACCCCTTTCAGCTCATTTACGTCATTCACAAATAATGTTTCATATTCGCTTTTATTCATATTTATGCCATTAGCTTTGGTTATTTCCACTAATGATTCCTTATCGGCACCAGATATTTCATTCGCATTATAGATATATGCTTTCATCCTTCCTTCGTTTGGGTATCTTGGCTGATGGTGCAGTTCATTATTGCGAACACAAAAAAAAGGTAACGCCGAAGAAATTGACCTGTCTAACGCATTTTTTATTTCTGCGCTGAATCCGCCGTATAAACTTTTACTTATAATGATAAATTCGCCGCATAATGCGATTTTCTTACCAAGGGATTCAGTGCCGTCATGCATTATGCAAAGGCCGGGGGTTTGAAGCCAGCAGCTATACCAACCGTGGCAAGGTGCCATTTTTTTATTGGCGCAAAAGAATTTAGCATTATTGATATCTTTGAACAAATCCAGAGCTGTTTCAGCGTCTAAATCATAAAGTATAAGCCTGTCTATTTCTTTGGATGTCACCGGCTGTTTTTTCTGGTGGCGTAATTGAAGGATAAAGGCAATTATTGTCAGTGCAAATATAGCGATACCAAGGTATCCCCCGACCTGAAATAATAACGCCATAGGTTTATATTCCATAAGAATTGATCTTGGTAATAACGCGGTTATTAAGAAAATGGCAAAGCATAGCTTCACAAAAATTTTTGTCAAACTATTCATAACATTCTAACTTTCCCCATGTTCACAACAAGCCTTGTTGAACTGTTATTTACGGGCGCTTTCAATTTATTAAATCCACCTGGTGATCCCTTTAATTTGTAGTTTGTTTTACCGACAGGCTCTGCCGGTATTCCAAAAATGCCGGAATTGAGTTTTTCATCGCCGTTTTTATCCTGAAAAACAGAAACTACATATTCACCATTAGGCAATACAAGATTGTGAGTAATTGCAATATTCACAGGATCAAGAATGAATTTTATAAAAGGAATTTCCGCTTTATAATCATTCTCATTTGAGTATACAGCCACATAAACTGAACCGCCGTTAACAATTACTCCATTAATCTCAATGGTTGTATAAATATCGTCCGCAAAGGAAGTTTCAACAATCAGTAGCAAAACACATACGAAAAGTAATTTTCTAAACATATTATACCCCTACTATTGAGATTATATAAATTTGCTTTAGCGTGAAAACAAAAAGTTATGCAAGATGCGTAAATTTGATATTAAGATGCACTGTCGGCTTGTTTATTTTGGCGTTTTTGCAATAATTTGTTTAATTCCTTCGCATCTTTATTGATCTTTGTAACAGAGATAATCATGGCAAATATGTAAATTACGACCGCCATCGCGACAAGAAGCCACACCGGTATTGCTGAATACCAGTCAAATATAAGCCCGAATACAACAAGGACAAGGATTATATAGCTAATATCAACCAGGTATTCCAGAATTATGATGCGGATTTCAAATTTCCAGCGCAAAAAAAGACCGAGAACAATAATAATATTCGCGGCAAAAATTTCAAAAACAGTAGGAACAAAATGAATCTCAACATTAAGCAATAACGAGAATACCGCTAAAATAACTAAAGCCGCGCCGGTAACAAACATAGTGTTGGTAATAATACTTTTTATTCCATTCATTTATTCAACTCCCGCAATATCTGCTTTATACCGGAAATATATTTTCTGGTAATACAAAGGTAAACTCCGTTGGATAATACCGCTTCAAGGCGATTATTGTCTAACGGCCTGAATTTGTCCAGTTTATTGATATTTAACACACAGTATTTGCTGATCTGTATAAAACCATTGTCCTTTAGTTTTTCATAAATTTGGTACAGGCGGCTTTTGACAAGGTAATTCTCTTTTTCACAGCAGACAATAGTTTTACCGTCAACGCTTTCAATGTAATAAATATCAGAAACATTTACCAGCTTCACAATGTCATCCGAATAGCACTCTATTTGTGTGTCAATAGATTTTACCAATGAAACAATGCGTTCAACGGTTTTATTTTTAACCGGGTACTTAATAATTATTTCAATATCATTTTGCGCTGTATTTTGTTCAAGTTTAAGAACCATTTTTTTTATCTTACCTCAAAATCTGCCGACGCGGAGTTTCCATCAGGGTCTGAAACTGTGATGCTGTGACGGCCACGCGAAAGCGGAAACGCGTAAACCCCGGCGTAGTTAAGGCCGCCTAGAAGCTCTCCATCGGAAAATAAAAGCGCACCGGAACTGAAGCCGGTTGTTTCAACCCGCAGCGCCTGGGCTTCGGCGGGCAGCGACGGGTCAAGGTAAAACACCGCACCTGTTACTGGCGTCCTGATGCGCCCTGAGCCTTCCTGCCTGACGCCGCCTGAACGGAACCTCTCGCTTAACCATGGGCGATATTCGCCTGGGTAGAAGAGTCCTGCCTGGGTGTGCCAATTGCAGGCGACAGGAATTTTCTCGTTGCGAATAAATTCCCTGGTGAGCCCGGTGCAGTAGGGACCTGCCGCCATTCCCGAAAGTGCGCAGATTCGCACTTCCGTTGTTCCCGGCGGCAAGGTGCCAGCCATGTTTTCGGTTACCTGATTTAATGCCCGCCCTTTCTCCTGTCTCTGTCCAATTGATTCCTCCAAAGCGCCAAGGAGCTTTGCCGCAATCCTCGCAGGGATTGAGCTTCCCGTGCTGCCGATGACGGTCTCTCCCGAAAAGTTACCCATCCAGACGCCAACTGTGAAACGTCTTGTAGCGCCTAACGCCCAGATGTGCTGAAACTGATTAGCGGTCCCTGTTTTGAACATCGACTCAAACGGCGTCGCAAGTGCCGGGGCGGGGCCGAAGCCCACGAAGCGGCTCGACCTGTCCGAGAGTATGTCGGCGATCATCCAGGCCGCGTATGGGGACATCGCAGGTGCTACAGCTTTGTCAGGCTTTTCGTCTTCTGTCCAGCGGAGTTGCGAAGGCGTTCCCATGCGCGGAAAAACCGAGAAAGCCCGCACCATTTCTTCCAGGCTTACCTCGGCGTTTCCAAGGGCAAGGCCCGTGCCGTGCGTTCCAATGGTTTCCAGAATCGAGTCAAAGCCCAGGCTGACCAGGTACTCTTCAAAAGTACGGACGCCCAACCGTTCCAAAATGTAAACCGCTGGAATGTTGAGCGAAGAAGCCAGGGCAATCCTGAGCCGCACAGGGCCGTTAAAGCGGTTGTTGAAATTCGAAGGGACATACGCTTCCCTGCTGCCGAATACCGTGGGAAGATCCGGTAAAATGTCCGCCGGGCTGAAACCCGTATCCAAAGCCATCGCGTAAAGGAAAGGCTTAAGGCAGGAACCTGGCTGCGCCCGGAAACGCACGCCATCAATTTTACCTGAAGCTTCTTCGTTAAACCAGGAACCTGAGCCGACATATACCCGCACCGCGCCAGTTTCGTTTTCTATCGCCAGGATCGCCCCGTTACTTATCCGCTTCTCCGAAAGGAGCGAGATTTCCAGTGCCAGCTCTTCTTCGGCAAAAAGCTGCAAAGCGAGATCGATAGTGCTTCGTACATTGCTTTTGGCGATAGGCTCCATCCTGGCTATACGCTCGGTGAAGTGAGGGGCGAAAAACGGGGCCCTTGGATCGTCCTGGCTGGATGTAGGTAGCGCGGCTTCCTTTACCGCTTGCTGAAGCTCCTCTTCCTGCAAGCCCAGGCGACATCGGGCGGACAGGGCCATTGCAGCGGAAACAGCCGCCTCGGGGTTCAAGGCGGGATCGTAAAAAAGCGGCCGCCTGGGAATCGACGCGAGGAGCGCTGCCCTGTTGTCGTCCAGTTCTCTGACGGAACAGCCAAACCTGGCTCTTGTAATCGCGGCAAGACCTTCAATGTTGCTGCCGAAGGGGATGCTGTTCAGGTACAGCTCAAGGATCTCTTTTTTTGAAAGCTTGGCTTCAAGGCGAATGGCGTCCCAGGCTTCCACGATCTTTCCGCGCATCCCGCCTGAGTGGGGACGCACCAGCCGGGCAAGCTGCATCGTGATCGTGGACGCGCCTGACACGGTGCGCCCGGCCCTCATATTCCTGTATATACTGGCTGCCAGCGAGAAAAGGTCAATTCCCAAATGAAAATAAAAGCGCCTGTCTTCAGCCCGTATAAAGATCCTCGCCGCCCCCGGAGGGATTGCTCCTAATGGTGCCCACTCCCGCTTGACACCGTTATCGGCAGGCAGAACCCGCAAGACGATTCCGTTACGATCAGTAATTACCGTTCCCCATGACCTGTTTTTAAAAGATTTAAGCTCCGGAAATGGGAGAAGCAAAAAAAAGAGATAAACAAAAATTACGCAGCAAAGTAAAATGAAAAAAAGACGCTTTTTAATAATCATGCTTTGATCAGGTGTATATCCCGTTGCGGGAATGGAATGGTAAGGCCCGCTCCCTCTATCCTCTCCTTCACGTTTTTCATCTGAGCAAAATACACGTTCCAATAGTCCGAACCCCGCACCCATGCCCTCAGGGTGATGCCGATGCTTGAATCCCCAAGGGATTGAACAGTAACCTGGCTGGGCGGTTCTTTCAGGAAACGGCTTTCCTCGTTGATAATTTCATTAAGAACTTTGAAGGCTTCGTCAATTGAGTCCGAATAGGAAATCGAGACGGAAATATCCAGGCGTCTGTAGGGATTGCGGGAATAGTTTTTTAGCGGCACCCCCCAAAGGCTGGAATTGGGAGCGGAGATAAAAATTCCGTCCGCAGTTTCAAGGGTTGTTGCGAAAAGCCCCATCTCTTTGACAGAACCCGCAATAGAGCCACATTCGATAAAGTCGCCTTTCTGGAAGGGCCTTAGAAAAAGGATGATGATGCCTGTGGCGATATTTCCCAGAGTGTCTCTAAGTGAAAAACCCACCGCGACCCCAGCCGCTCCCAAAAGGGCAATGAGGCCGCGTGTGTCGATTCCCAATATATCCAGAATCATGAGTACGCAAACAATGACAACCCCGTACCGGAAGGCCATCCGCAGAACCGAAGTAAGGTTCTCATCTACTTTCAATTTTCCCGTAGTAGCCCTATGGGTTAGCTTTGTGAAAAAGGAAATCGCGATTTTCCCGCATATCATTATCAACAGTGCCAGGATAACCTTTTGGCCCATTCCAAGGATATTTTTTCCGTAAGTTTTCCACAAACTGGCAAAGTCATATTCAAAATTCACAAACGCCTCCAAATGTAATTACAAACCAATACGGTACAATTCACCAGGTCCCCTTCCGAAGATTTCTTCTTCGTACATACATTCCGCATTGGCTGGCGGCGTGGGGTATATACCGCTCATCACAGCGCGGAAGCGGAACTCAACTTCCCTCTTTCCCGCAGGGAAAAAGTCCCAGTGGAAAACGGCCTCGTCATCCATGATGAAGCGAACCGGCGGCGCCTGGTATTTGAGCCAATCTTCCCTCTCGTTGTCATCTTCTTTTGGCGGAATCGTGGAACTTGTAACAAAAGCCGCGTCCACAATTTCAGCCCCGGACGGAATAGGCGCCCTGAGCGCCACATAAGTGCGATCCTTGGGGCTGGAAACCGTCACCTTTCTGGTGTAAGTCTTGCCCGGAACAAGCACGCCGCCGGTAACGAGGTTCCCCGCTGAATCGAAAGTTTCTGTAAAAACGCTCAAGCCTTCGTCCCTTGCAGTGGCAAGCTCGGTGGGAATCCCGTACTTGAGGCTCGCGGTGTAGTAAAGCCGCCCTGTCCCCTCCTGTTCGATCCTGAGCGGCAGAAGCGTGTCCCTCGCCGTTGCGTCAAGGGGAGCATCTCCAAAAGCCCAGGTGCGGGAGACAGGCGTGCTGCCTGCTTTGTTGAAGGCGGCTTCCAACAGCGAGTTCCCTCCCAGGGAAAGTTTGGAATTGAGCGTGCCGGTTTGCTCTTTCTCTTCCACGTCGGCAATTTTGCTAAAGGCAAGAACCGCCCAAAAGGAAGATGTGGTATTGTTCCATACTCCCCGGCGCTGGCGTTCGATAAGGGAGTTCACCAGCCTCGTGGTCATGTCGTCCGCCGGGCTTAAAGCCTGGTAAAGCATCGCGGCTATCGCGTAACGGTCGGCGTCGTAGCCCCAGAAATTGCCACTCCGCTCATACGTGTCTGTCAGATCCAGGGAGCGGCTTCCCGGGCGTATGAAGCGCCTTACCCTGTCCCTGGCGGAAACGGCCAGGTCTTTCAAGCCCAGCTCCATCGCGGCAAGGCCCGCGAAACCCCAGCCAGAAATGCCAAGCTCATCCCCGCGCTTTATAAATGCCGAGATCTCAGCCCCTATCCGCGCCCCGTACATGGCGCGTACCCACAGGGAGTAACCCTTAAGGAAAGGATCTTCCTTAAAAAGTGTTGAGGAAAAAGCGTTCTCTGAAATGTATTTGGTCAGGGTCTGGGTATTAAATGCTTCAGGAATTACGTAGCCTTTTTGCCTTGCGAGATAAACAATGTGTGCAACCCTGAGCGTCACATATTGGTTTCCAAATTGCCCGCCGGGCCAGTAAGGGAAAGAACCGTCAGAAAGCTGGCTTTTTGCCAGCAGGGCCAGCTCGTCTTCAATTACCTTTTTGGGGTTTTTTACCGGGCTGTCAAGCTCAAAGGTCTCAAGGCGATCGGCAAAGGCGACAAGCGGAAGGAGCCGTGCAGTCTTTTGCTCCAGGCAGCCGTAGGGATAATCCAGGAGGTAGCGCACCGCCTCTTTCAGCAGGGCAAGCCTTGAGGAAGAAAGCGAGACTGAAAGGCTCCCAGTCCCCTCCGGGACAAGAGAAGGAATAATCACGCCTTCTTCAATAAAAGGATTATCGCTTGCGAGGCTGCCGATGGTTGTTACGGTTTCGTATAACACAGGCCTGTCTACCTTAAGCGTTTTAATTATCTTTTCGTTCACCAGGGGTGACGTGAGGGTAAAGATGATCCTGCTTTCCCCCGCGCCAAGGGCCGCCACTTTAAAAGAAACTTCCGCCGTTGAGCCGGGATTGATCTTCACCGTCTTTTCCTTGACGCCGTCGATCTCAAGCACCGTGTCCCAAACGCCGCCGTCAATTGTTTCGGTTGCCGCCAACACCTTCGCTTCGACGGCGGTATTTTCCAGGTTGGTGAGTATGAGCGAAACAGTGCCGGTGTCCCTCCAGCGGAGCTTTCGCGGAAGGGCGGCTACGGCTGTCAATGGAGCGCTGACGCGCAGGTCGTTTTCTGCGATTCCGAAATCGCTCATGCCGGAAGCAACCGCCGTACAGCGGTAAGTGGTAAGCGAATCCGGCAAAGTGAATTTCACTTTTACAGTTCCGTCCGCACCCGTAACAAGGTAAGGCTCAAAAACCGCAGTGGGCCTGAAATCCTTCCGCACTTCCATTTTGGAACTGTCTTCCTCGTCGCCGCCCTGAAGATCCGAGATGCTGTAAGTGACGGGATCGATGAGAAGCGAGCGGCTGTCCGCGCCCCGCACGCCAAGCGGGAAATTATAGGGGTTGTAGAAAAATGCCAGGGGATCAGGCACATGGTAGTCGATTAAATCTACCACTCCACGGTCAACCGCCATAAAGGTCATCTCCACGCCGGAAGCGGGCTTTCCGTTCTGGCTTACCTTCAGCGTAACCTCCGCCTGCTCCGCCGGCCTGTATACGCTCTTGGAATTTTCAATCTCGATTGAATAATGCCGGTTTTCGTTATCCACAAAAATGCTTGTCAGGCCGAAAAGGCCTTTTGGCTTGTCCAGGTCTGGCTCGTAGTAGGTGTGAGTCGGCGGTCCGGATCTTACCGTATACGAGGCGATGGCAGCATACACAATCGGTATGTACGATTCCTTGATGGGAACGTCGATGGTCAGGGCGGAGCCATCAAGCTCGATGATTTTCTCTTCGAGGATGCTTTCCCTTTCAAGCGTTAGGAGGTACTTTCCCTTTGGCAGGGGGGACTGTACCAAAAGTTTGGCTGTCTCTCCCGGCGCGTAAGAGCTCTTGTCCGGCCTCAGGGTAATGCTGTCCGAATCTCCGCTGCCCCACAGCGCCCAACCCGCGCCCGTCACGTAAAAACTGTAGCGCGTTTGTACGGAACGTCCCTGTGAATCTTTGCTTGAAAGCCGTACCTGGTATTCGCCGCTTGTTGACGGGGTGAATGGAATAACGCCTGAGTTTTCCCTTCTGCCTGGGCGTATGCTTTTTTCCATGACAGTTTCCTCAACCCTTTCCCAGGACAGGTTGATCCTCCCGCCGATGCCGGCCTGGCGGGACTGCTTCCACTCGTAGTGGATCAATTTGAAAGTTATTTCAGGCACATTCCGGCTGTCGGAACTTTGCTCAAAGGGCGTCCCTTCCGGCGTAAGCAGCGCCCAGCTAACTGTAGCTGGCGAACCGCTCGATAAAAAGTAAGCGGAAGGTTTCGTGCTTGCCGAATCGACGGCCTTCAGTGTCTCGGTGTCAAGGCGCGAGCCAATGTAAAACGAAGCCGGGTGGACAATCGCCGCGCTGCGGACGGAAATTTCCTGCCTGGCAGCGTCCTGGACGGAGGCTTCAAGGCGGTAGCGGTAAGTGACTCCTTCAACCCCGTCAACGCCTACGTTATGCGCTATGTCGGCGCTGCCGTCAGGCCCCAGGGTTCCTTCACCGCTGGCGGCAAAGTAACGACCATCGTAGGTTTCGGGGCCGAAACGCCAGTAGCGCCAGTTTCCGCCAGGGTTAAAGCCCGCCGGTTCGCGGCTCCAGTAATAGGTGTATGGAGCGCCGGAAAGCCCGCCGCCTGACAGGTAAGAAGCGGAAAGGCGGCCCGATATTTTTTCACCCTGATAGTACGTAAGATCGGGAAACTTTAGGGACGCTTCAACACGGAGCCGCTCGAAGTTTGCAACCAGAAAGGTAATCGCGTAGTCCTGACCGCCGCCCTCAAGTCGCTTGTAGCGCATAACGTAGCGCCCCGGCTCGAGGTTTGCGGGAATCGCAAGGGAGCCGTGGCTTCCGCCGCTTCCGGTAGTCGTTCCCCTGAGCGAAGCAATCACCGGGGCGTTGCGCCCGCCGGTTGAGACCTCGATGCTGTAATTGCCTTCGTAAGGGAAGAACCTCCCACGCGAAAGGTTCCTATCTATGCCCCGGAAAGTGACGGTCTCTCCCGGCCTGTAAAGCCCGCGGTCGGTAAAGATGAAAACCAGCGCCCTGTCTTTTTCGGCTTCGAAGGGGTTAGTGGCAGCCTCAACCGGGAAGCGCCAGATGTTGTGGCTGCCGTTCGGGATAAATTCCGCCTGGTCTCCGCCGGCCATTGCCCCGCCGTCCTGAACCACCCGGACGCGGAAACCTTTTGACCAGTTGTCTACGCCGTAGCCAGGGAACAGATCGGTAAAACGGGAGATGAACTCCCCGTCGCGGAACTCAAAAATAGCCAGCCCCTGTGCGTTAGTTGTGCCCTGCCTGACCACGTTGTTTCCCTCAAGAAGCTCCGCCCTGGCGTTCGCGACAGGCTCTCCCGTTGAAAGCTTTGTCGCCCAAACAAGAACCTTGTTATAGGCGTATCGCATGGTAATTCCTATGTCGGTAACCTGTACCGTAAGCCAGTTGCTGTTTTGTACTATTCGATTGTTCCATTGCGAACGGATTCCGTATGACCAAACCATCGTGGCTGCACCTTTTCCGCCAGGGCCAAGGAAGGGAGAAAGGTCTTCAAAAATAAAGTTTTTTTTGTTTTTTTGATATGTTGAAATATCCCGCTCCGGCAAATTCGAGACGGGCAGGCGCTCGTAAGGCCCCGACGCTGCAGCGATCCGGGAAGAAATGAACACAGGGTTTATTGTCTCCCAAACAACCAGCGGGGGAAAGCCGGCTTCCAGCATCCTGGGGCCGTAATCCATGTGGTAAACGTAACCGTTTGCCGAACCTACCTGCGCCCGGATCGTTTGGTTCTGCCCCAAAGATCGGCCATAAATATCTTTTAAATTTGCCGAAATATTCACCTGGTAATTTGTTTCGTATTCAAGGGGAAGCCTGTTAATAACCACCGTGCTGCCATAAAAGTGAATGTTATCCTTTGTAATCGTGGGCATTCCCTGAACGGAAAAAAGCGACGGGCTGGAAGCCGGATCTACGTTGTGGCTGAAATATAGAATTATGGGAATGGTGTCCCCTTCTTCGGTTCTGGGGCTGGCTTCTGAACGCGCCGAAAAGTTTTCTAACTTAAAAGGCCTTAAGGTGTGAAAGGTAAAAAATTGATCGTCTTTGGTTCCAAGCCAGGCAGCCTCCGAGCGCGCTCCGGCTTTGATGCGCAGGAAAACATCTATATTGGACGGCAGGGTGTCACTGAGCTTAAGCAGGACTCCCTGTTCGGCTTTGTATTGTTCGGCATTGTAATAGTGGTTTTTATTGATTTTGGGAAGCCGCGAAAGGGTAAAGGGGTAACTCTGTCCCGAGATATTTGTGACTTCTATCCATTTGGCGATTTCCCCAAGGTTCACAGGATAAGAAAAGATGATGCTTATTTCTTTGGCAGCCAGGGGGTCCGCGTCCCATGGATTTACCCACTCATCCCCCGAACCCAGGTCCCACTCCAAAACTGAAAGCCGCTCCGTTTCGAAGCTAAACGATTTCTCGCCTTCCAGGGATTTACCGCCCAGGGATTTGATTTTGTCCGAAACCGTAATTTTGTACTCCTGCTGGGGCATACTCTCCGATTCCGGCTCAAAGGAGAGGAGCCTGGTTCCGTACCAGCGGTAAGTACCCTTTAAAGGCGGCTGAATTTTGAAATAACCCGCGTCTTCCTTTATGGGATCCCCCAGCTTTGCCAGGGGGACTACCGGCTGGGAAAACACTACAAATATAGAAGGCTTTTTAATTTCCGATGGAAGCACATCTCTGGGGCCGTAATCTACGATTTTAAACGGTTCGTTGCTTTCCTGAATGCTTCCAGCGCCGGAATCGCCCTCCCCGCCAACCGCCTCGTAATACGTTACCAGGTAAGCCTCAAGCCCTTGTACCGGCCGTCCAGCCGAAACATGAGAAGCGGAAAAAGTTGTTGTCGCTACAGAACCAGCCTTCCCCTTGCAAGAACCAAAAGTGAAAGCAGCCAATATAGCCCAAAAACAGGGTAAAACCGGAAATAAAAGGGAGTGCTTCTTCATTGCAATACTATAACTTATTCAGAAATCTATGTCAAAAAACCACAATTTTTTATTTATTATTCCGGCGTTTTATGATACAATCTGGAAAATCATCGGAAACGGATTTATATATAGCTTTTAGGAGTTTGCCATGATAATTTGCTGCGGAGAAGCCCTGATTGATATGGCGCGGGCGTCGGTTCGCGGTTTGGGCAATATTTTTACCCCTTTTCCCGGAGGTAGCCCATATAATACTGCCATTGCGATAGGCAAATTGGGAGTCCCGGTCAAGTTTTTGGGACAAATATCAACAGATTATTTTGGGGAGCTTCTCTTTAAAAAGCTCCAAAAATGCCATGTAGGGGAAGAGTTAATCCGCCGTTCAGGCAAAAATTCTACCCTGGCTTTCGTGGAGCTGGACAAGGTTAAGGGCCCTCAGTACATTTTCTATGCTGAAGGCACTGCGGATTGCTCTCTCCAGCTTTCGGATCTACCCCAAAAACTCCCCGCAGACACCAAATGCATAGCTTTTGGCTCTATTTCTATGATTTTAGAGCCAATGTCTTCTACGATTGAGTCTTTCATCTTACGAGAAGGGATCAGAAAAAGCACGGATCAGGTAGATGGGGCGCCTGTAATCTCTTTGGACCCGAATATCCGGCCTTTTTTAATAAAGGACAAAAGTGCCTACATAGGAAGGCTTGAAAAATGGGCAGCCGCTTCTACAATCGTTAAGATGTCCTCTGACGACTCTATGTTTATCTACCCCAAACTGGATCCGGAGAAAGCCCTACAGAAGGTAATCGCTATGGGCCCCAGGCTCGCGATATGTACCCTGGGCTCCAAGGGCGCACTGGCTCTGCTGCGCCGGAATGACGGGAGCGTTACCAAAGTAAGCGCGCCTATTGTGAGTCTTCCGGTTGCGGATACAATCGGAGCTGGGGATACCTTCCACGGGGCTTTTCTCGCCTGGCTTGAAATGAAGGAAAAAATGTCCCGCTCCGCCCTGGTCAACCTGAGCGAAAGCGAGCTCTACGATGCCATCTTTTTTGCCAATAAAGCCGCTTCCATCGTTTGCACCCGCAAAGGCGCTGAACCTCCAAGCCGTAAAGAAGTGGAAGCCCTGAAAGTTCCCAAGGAAAAAGAAGCGGCAAAAGCCAAGCCCTCAGCGGCTGCTAAACCAGTTAAAAAGCCGGAAGCCCAAGCAAAACCGGCAGCGGACAAGAACCCGGAAGCTAAAAAATCAACGATTGAAAAGCAAGCACCTACTAAAAAGTCCAAGTAAAAAGCTTCCAGCAAAGTATTATTCCCTCCTTTCCCGCAATTAGCGCCGCCGCCAATGAGCCACATGGCGCACAAAAAAAGGGGCAGAGAAAAACCAACCAAAGTAACGTAGCCCCGACTACGATTTTTAATATCTCGGGCTGCCGAAAGGCAGCGAATTATATAAAGAAAGACCTGTTATGTGCTGTTTTGCGCTTTTGGTATTTCCTTCCCACAAAATTGACAAAAAACTGTTTCTGGTCTAATTGCATTAGCACAAAAAGGACATTTTTTTGTTGTAAGAGAAATATTTTTATTCTTAATACAACAATAAAATGAAATAGCGCATAGACCTATATATAAAAATAAAACAAGATAATTATAGCCAGTTAATTCTAAAGCACCTCTGTTTTCACTTGAATTAATCATTGAATTGACGCTTATTAAAAAAATAATTTTAGCTAATAAACCAGCTATGGATACATTTCTTAACACAGCAAATGAATTACTAACAAACGATGCTATTATTAAAACAACAGGAATAATTATTAATAATAAAGCAAAAGGATAGCCATCACTTGAACTATTATCGTATATTTTTCCTGTACCAGTAGCAATTTCCCATCCTGAAGCAGTATAACTACTATCTCGAGAACATTGAACAAGTGGTAAAGTAAAAAACAATACACATAATAAAAGTGCTCCTCCTCTAATTAAATTCTTCATAAAAAACTCAAATTTTAAATCTTCTTCAGTCTTTTCAGCTTTTATAACTTTTTTAATGAAATGTGCAGACCATTTCTTATCTTCAAAAACAAATTCTTTTTCATATTTACCAAGTTTAGTTAACGCAATAACAAAGTCAATCAAAAACCATACATACCCTAATAAGATAAAAAGAGTGCTTCCATAAAGAAAAATATAACTAAATGAGAAACGTGAGGTAATTACTCCACGATATGAGATTAAAAGTAAGACCTCACCTAAAACAGCACTTAATGGCCAAGCAAGAATTTTTAAAATACCAAATAAAATTTGACCTCTCATAAACCTGTCCACTCCAAGCAATCCGAAAAGGAATGTTCCTACCCATGTATAAATATGCTTATTATAACGTTTTTCCATTTGATCTCTCCTTTTTGTTTTTAATATCGCCATCGACATATTTTAGATTCCATACTGAAATCTATTTACCCAATAATATTATATATATATTTTCTTTTCAATCTTTATTTTTTTATTTAAATATAACAGCCCACATCCTTATAGTAGTAGGCGACATAGATCATGACGAAGGCATCTTGAATTTTTACCAAAAAAACGGCTTTTTTCATAATATCGAATTCAACAATAAAAAAAATAAGTATGGGGAAAGATATTTTCGCTTAAGATATATACAAAGAACTCATCGCATAACAGGTTGATGCAATTGCTGGCATAAGAGAAAGATATTAAAATTCTTTTTAATTTATATAAGCATATAAAAAGCTAGAGCATATGCTATTTTTTGCATCATCTGACCGAAGGTAGGCGGCAGCCATACACCTCTTGAGCCATCTGGCTCAAAAAACCGAGCCATCTGGCTCAAAAATAGAGCCATCTGGCATCTACCTTTTTTTTGTAGATGATGGTAAAATAGTATTTCATAGCAAATACCGCCATCAAGCTGTCCGAAGCTATCCGTTGGATATCAGGGCAGCAGGGTTGTATATATTTTATAAGGAGTTATTATGGAAAAGTTTTTTAAAGAATTGTTGGATAACGGGCTTGAAGTTTTAAAGAAATTCAATGTATTTACAGGACGGTCAAGCAGAAAAGAGCTTTGGAGGTTCTTGATTGCTGCTTTAATTGGAGGCATTGCTTTATCCATACTGTCAGCTATTATGTCAGCAATCCCAGTCCTGGGAAAACTTTTTGGTATCGTATTGAATATTTACGAACTTGCAATTATTGGCCTCAGTCTTTCGGTAGTGATCAGGCGTCTGCATGACGTGAATAAATCTGGCTGGTATGTGCTTCCTTATCTTATAGGCTTAGTCCCTGTAGTAATCATTGATTTTATTAGGAAATTTGTTGCAAGCCGCGTCCCTCGCACTATAAACCCGTTCGACTTCTTAAATGACATGTCTGAATACGTAACTGCAGCACAAAGGATTACTGTCTTTAATAACCTTTCTATCTTTTTCAGCGTCGTTGGTCTCGCAGGCTTCATTATCCTTGCGGTGTTTTGTTACCGCGAAGGTGATTCCGGTTCAAACAAATACGGCCCGAAACCGAAGAAATAAAACGCATAAAGTAATTGAGTCACGCTTGTTCTTTGGAATAACAAAATGTTTACAAAGAAATTATCACTATTTTTTTAGGGACTGGGGATCGGGGAGCAAATAACAAATAATAAATAACAGATAACAAATACAAGAGAGAAAACTTCTTGATATTTGTTATTTGTTATTTTCCCTATTCCCTATTTAAAAGGAAAAACCAATGAAAAACAATAAATTCCTGATGGGAATGCTGGTAATTTTACTGGCATTGGGAATGACGGTAGCGGGCTGTAGCAAAGGCTCGAAAGCGGACAACGGCGGCGAGATAACAGAGAGCGATTCAGGCGGAAGCGGCGAAAAAGCAGCCAGCAAAACGAGCGGCGGCGGCGACGCTGGAAGCGGGACGATGTTCACCCTGACGGATATACCGTCAAAGTATAACGGAAAGTATGCGCGAATTACCTTAGTGGGTGGGAATGTTACTCTTACAGGCGCCCAAAATATAACGAAAACGACTGTCACGCTTCCTCAAATTTCAGGCGGAAAGGTACTTATTCCTCTATGGGAGATACGCAATGTCACATCCTTTGTAAGATATAGCGGCGATGGCTCTTTTACGCTGGGGACTGTTAATTTGTATAACACCGGAAATGATAACGACAAAGACCGAGATGCTATAGCTGACATTGTTTTTATGGGGATTGCTATCACTAAAGGCAGCGGCACTAAATCATGGAATGAAGCTTTAACGGTTTTGGAACACTAAAAAGGAGAAGACAATGGAAAACAAGAAATTTTTGGCAGGATTGTTAGTAATTGTACTGGCATTGGGGATGGCGCTAGCAGGCTGCGGTAAAAGCTCAAAAAGTAGCGGCGACAGCAACAGCGGCGGCGGAACAACAGCCAACAAAACGAGCGGCGGCGGCGGCGACTCCAACGGCGGTTGGACATCCATAAAGGGAAGCCCAATCAACGAACATATCAGAGCAGTCGCTTATGGCAACAACATGTTCGTCGCCGGGGGCGAGGGCGGCCAAATGGGGTATTCAAAGGACGGCGTAACATGGACAAAAATAACGACTAATATATTCAACTATGGCAGCGGAAATTCCGCCGGTATAGCCAGTATCAGGACAATCGCTTATGGCAACAACAAGTTTGTCGCAGGGTGTGCAGGCGGTGGCATAATAGCGACTTCAACGGACGGCATAAACTGGACAGCCATAACGACTAACGCATTCGACTTTAAAGATCAGTATGATCATCTTCAGACAGGCAACATCTACTCAATCACTTTTGGCAACGGCAAGTTTGTCGCAACTGGCGGCCGTGGTAACATAGCGACTTCAACGGACGGTACAACATGGAAAGACAGCAAAACGACCGATATTTATTACGCAATCACCTATGGTAAAGACAAGTTTGTTGCCGGAGGCCTTAATGGTAAAATGGCGACTTCGACAGATGGCGTAAACTGGACGGCAGTAGCAGACAGCGGATTCGGCGACGAATTAATCAACGTAATCGCCTATGGTAATAACAAGTTTGTCGCCGGAGGCACTGAGGGTAGAATGGCGTATTCTTCCGACGGCGTAAAATGGACCACCGTAGCGGACAGCAAATTCAAAAAATATGGCTATCTAAATGACATCAACGGGATCGCCTTTAGCAATGGCAAGTTTGTCGCAGTTGGCGATAAGGGCACAATAGCTACTTCAACAGACGGCGTAAAATGGACAGCCGTAGAGACCGATGCATTAAACTTCAAAACTGCCATAAGCTCTACCCCATGCGACATCAACTGGATCACCTTTGGCGACGGCAAGTTCGTCGCCGTAGCTAAAAACAGCAAAATGGCGTATTCAACGGGGAAGTAATAATGGCAAACAGGAAAATATGGTTGGTGGTACTCGTAATTGTACTGGCACTGGTTCTGGCGGGTTGCAGCAGGGCCGACCCCAAAGACCTGGCAAAGCAGACTTACGATATAACTGTGGAAATTATGGCTAATCCTCTAAAAGCAGCGGGTAGTCTGGTTAAAGCGGCCAGTATTGGAAAGAAGGTGTCCAAACTGTCTCCTGCGGACAGGCAAATTTACGACGATGAACTAGTACGCCTCACCGGATCAGATGCGGGAGGGATTGGTATATTGAACGGCCTATTAGGCGGACAAGAGGCGGGAGGGACTGGCATATTGAACGGCCTATTGGGCGGACAAGAGGCGGGAGATCTTAACAGCATATTAGGCGGCCTTATGGGCGCTGACAGCGCCTCGGTCAAGGAAGCCCTGAACTCGATCATGGAAGCCATAGGTGCTTTTAACAGTAACGGAACGGAAGCAACACAATAGTAAATAAAAAATAACAGATAAAAAATAATAAAGAGAGCGAGCCTCTTTATATTTGTTATTTAATATTTGTTATTTGATATTTTCACTAACCCCGGCATTGCCGGAAAAAATATTAACAGGAGGTTTTTTATGAAAAAGTTAAGTCTGGTTTTGTTGTTGTGGTTATCTGCCTTTTGTTTGATCTTTGGGCAGGTGAATTCCGCCAGGAAGACGTTGTTTAATGAAGCGTATAATACGATTGGCAAACGCGTGCCTTCCAGTTGGAAAGAGAATGAAGGTATATACTGGAAATCCCTTGATATTGCCGTGGGGAAAGACTATAGCGCTGCACAGCTAAAAGGGAACCTGGTGGAGATGGCTATAGTGGGCTGCATTGTTACCAATAAAAGCGCTCAAACCAAATGGCTGAAAGAAAGCTATGACACACTCATCGCGGATAAGTGGGTATTGTTTTCAGGCAATGCCGACGATTTCATTCTCTCAAAAAGCGATAGATTTGCTACCAGCTCTGCTAATAATGATGGCGGCACCATTAGTGTTTCTGTGGTGTTTATGACTAAAAGCACAGCCGAAAGCGTAGCCTCAGGTAGCAGCACGGGTGGCGCAACGGCCAGCGCCTCGCTTGACGGCAATTGGGAAACTGATGGTGGAGGAATTACAATCAGAATCACCGGAAATTCTGCTGTTATTAATTGGATTGGTTTTACTCCTTTGTGGGAGGATGCCGTAAAAAAAGGCTATGTTAAGCTTGGCGACCAAATATTCCGGAATATAAAAAGCGCGGGCAATTCAAAATGGACTATACAGGAATTGACTGTTACATATAATACACGCAGTCCAGATGTTGCTACAGGAGTAAGATGGATTAATTCTACGTACACCATGAGCGCAAACGGGCAGACTCTAAGTAAGGATGGTCGTGTTGTTTGGGCAAAGGAGAGGGTCTTTACAAATTGAGAATGTCGCCAGGGGCCATTAACGGGGAAAAATTTATAGGAGGTATTTTATGAAAAAGTTAGCTCTGGTTTTGTTGTTGTGGTTATCTGCCTTTTGTTTAGTCTTTGGGCAGGTGAATTCCGCCAGGAAGACGTTGTTTAATGAAGCGTATAATACGATTGGCAAGCGCGTGCCTTCCAATTGGAAAGAGAATGAAGGTTTATACTGGAAATCCCTTGATATTGCCGTGGGGAAAGACTATAGCGCTGTACAGCTAAAAGGGAACCTGGTGGAGATGGCCATAGTGGGCTGCATTGTTGCCAATAAAAGCGCTCAAACCAAATGGCTAAAAGAAAGCTATGACACGCTCATTTCGGATAAGTGGGTATTGTATTCAGGCAATGCCGACGATTTCATTCTTTCAAAAAGCGATAGGTTTGTTACCAGCTCTGTTAATAATGATGGCGGCAGCATTAGTGTTTCTGTGGTGTTTATGACCAAAAGCACAGCCGAAAGCGTAGCCGCAGGCGGCAGCACGGGCGGCAAAACATGGACAGCCGTAGATGCCAGCAGAGTATTCGACAGCCACATCCGGGCAATCGCCTATGGCAACAGCAGGTTTGTCGCAGGTGGCGATGACGGCAAAATGGCGACTTCAACGGACGGCGTAAAATGGACAGCAGTAGATATAAGCAGAATATTCGGCAAAGGCTGGGATGCCAGCATCTTTGCAATCGCCTA
>Ga0268262_10002244_pt1 | contig 22656 bp, 20 predicted proteins | sample TergutNc150P3_FD_190354 | JGI IMG/M metagenome (GOLD analysis project Ga0268262, IMG submission 190354) | Nasutitermes corniger P3 segment gut microbial community from laboratory colony in Florida, USA - Nc150 P3 (SPAdes) (version 2) | ecosystem: Host-associated > Arthropoda: Insects >...
CTAATTTAACGCCCTTATCGGCAAAAACCCTGCGCCAGAGGGTGCGCAGCGTGGCGTTAAAACATGTGGGGGAGTTCGACTACGGAACCGCCGCACGGTTTATCGCTTGCATCCGGCTTTAAGTAATTTTCAAGTTTCTTCTTGTCCTCATGTTTCCCGTTCCGTGCGGCCTTTATTGGAGCTCATGGCGTTACCTTTTCCCGCTCGTTTCCTCCGTCGAGGAGTCCCACAAATGTTTTCTCGCCCCGCCGCTCCCCCTCCGCCGCAGGGCATTTGTTTAAACAAAGGCCGGCAAAGGGGGCAGAGCGGGGCTGGCAAAAATATTTGTTGGACTCTCCGATGGAGCAGACCGAGAAAAACGGCGAAGCAGTGAGCGCGAATAAAGGAAGCACGGCTCACTATACTGGATAATAAGAAAGACTATCATATAACGATGATTTAGAAGCAAACGATAATGCCGTGCGGGGGCTGCGCAATCGGTTTCCCCAACATATTTTTGACAGACACGCGCTGTCCCCTTTGCCGGTTTTTGCCGATAAAGGCGTTAAATTAGGGTTTAGCGGGAGCCTCACTCGCCCATTATCTTTATTATCGCTTCCGGTGTCTGCGCGTTCAGGATTTCCTGGCGTTTTTCAGCGCTTTTGAAGAGCAGGCTGATTTCGGCAAGAAACTGTAGGTGCGGGCCAGTCTTTTCTACCGGAGAAAGAGTCATAATAAAAATTCTGCACGGAGCGTGGTCCAAAGAATCAAAATCTACAGGTTTATCCGAAATGCCGATGCAGGCGACAAGATCCGTAATGGTGCTGCTTTTACCGTGGGGGATGGCAATACCGTGCTTCATTCCTGTGGACATTTTTTGTTCGCGGTCTATAACCGCGTTATATGCGGCTTGCCTGTCTGTTATCTTTTTTGCCGCTACGAGCAGATCCAACAGCTCGTTTATTATTTCATCCTTGGTGGAACCTTGCAGATGAAGGTTGATAGTTTCAGGTGTGAGTACTGTTTTTAAGTTCATAATGGAATTGTACAGCAAGGTTGCCGAAAAGTCAACAAAAAAATGGGGACTGAGGGCCATGTAAGGGGTAATTGGGTTGTTGTTTGTTATTAATCATAGTAAAATCACTCAATATTTCCTAAAAACCCCTGTTTCCGGTCCCTGAGCCCGGGTCTATTTGGTAAAAACCGTAAAAACCGCGGTTATTGCGCCTGGATGCCCCCCTAATCTTGCGCTCCGTCTTGCGTTTTACCCCATATCCGCAGCTTGCCTGTTGCCGGAATCGGTCTTATGGTGGTTATACGGCGCTTGACTGGAAGAGCGGTACTTTAAGGGTATTTCCCTCAGCCGGCGGGTTTTAGATATAACTGTGTAAGAAGGGTATTCCGCTTCCCAGTGATATTTCCCGCGGAGCAAACCACCACAAAGGGCATTCCAGCGCCTGTTATTACAATTAAGTATTCCAAAAAATTTACCCCTTATTATATCCGATAATCTTATATCATTAAGAATATATTGTCAACCATTTTTATTATAATCATTTTTTATCATATTTAAATATTTTATTATACCATTTTCATCATTTTGATTATATGTAATATTTAAGTAATTTGCAACTTTTTTGGCGGCAATGCTAAATAATCCGCAAGCGCAAAATATTGCATTCCAAAAATTATTATAATCACTATCTGAATATGTCCTTTTATAATTCTCATATAAATTATTGGGTAAATAATTTTTAAAATATTTACCATTTTTGCCTGATGATACAGAAAAATCATTATTAACGCCTATAAACCATTCAATCATTTTATCAAGCATATCTTTAACTATGCAATTATACATATTCATTGCATATGGTAACTCATCTCTGGCAATACCTTTGGCAACATTATTCAAGCACCACCAAAATTCATTACAACAATCGTAATAATATTTTACACTAGGAGGCTTAATATTCCAATGATTATAGTTTATATCCAATTTAGGAAAAAAGTTATCTTTATCTAAAAGAATTATTACAGGTTCACCATCGTCCGTATATTGCGTAGATTCCATACTTAAATCTATGCGAATTCCGTCATCAAAAATCATAAGCCAACAAAAATGCCCATCCCCGGAAGGTTGAATTAATTCCATTGTTTCGGGTAATTGCATTATTATCGGATTTCCAAATTTACTAATAATCCATTCAATATTATTGTAAAAAGGTTTTATATCTTTCACAAAATATTGAATATCATAATCTTGATACATATCTTTTGGAATATTATCGTTTGCACGAGACCCAGCCAATAAAACCGCGTTAATACGATCATCTTCTTCTGCGGTTTTGATGATTAATTCAAACATTTCTTTTTCACTGCGCATTGTTACTCCTTCTTTATTAATATACCGTTATAACCCAAACAATCCCCATAAATTTGCAGGTGTATACCAAGTGCGTACAAATCTGATATTTAGACTGTTCATATTTACCCAGCTCAATAATTTATCGTTTTCTTCATAATTTAAATCTATTTTAACCCATGCAAATAAGGGATTATTACTTTTTTTTATCTTGTTTTTAATATCTTTGTTAAATTCTTTTGTTGTAATTTTTTTACTAAATCCTATATAATACTTCTTTAACATTTCCCCTGTAAAACCTGTAAGATGATTTTTCGCAATATAATACTTTTTCATTTAATTCAGAAATATGAATAATATCAGAAGGAAAAATATTACTAATTATATATTTATCAATATTATTGGTTTTTTCAATGTTTTCAATAATAATATTATTGTTTTCTATTTTATACGGAAAAAAATCTTCACCGGCAAAATTATCCTTAAAATCAAACTCCCTTATGTAAAAACGACTATCATTTGTAAATTCTATTTCAAGCGTATGGTTGGGGGCGCCAGCCCACCATGTCTCTATTATGTCTTCCAAAGGAAAATTCTTGTCGTTTATTAATAAAGCAGTACCCAGACTTACGGCGTATTTTTGAGAATTCTCTTCGTCGTTCACAGTGAGAACAATATCAGTTCCCTTTTCCTCTATTACCTGCGGGTCTTTCTTTTGACAACCGCAAAAGATGAAAATTATTAAAAATAAAATAAATATATTTTTATACATGATTCTCTTCTATAACATATATATACTATTTTGTCAACTACAATGATTTAATTTCTTTTATTTTCTTCTTTGCTATCTACTGAAAATCCAAAATCAAATTCATTACGATTTACGAGCGCAATTGAGAAAGTTTCGTAATAATCAGGAGAAATGTCTTTCAATTGTATATTTAACGTATTTTCATTTATTCTTTCCAATTTATAGTCATATTTCTCCCTGAAAAATGTTCCCAATAACCAAAAATTATTATGATTTACTATTTCAATATTCATTTGATCAATTTTGTCTTTCCACGTGCTTCCCGTTCTATATAAATATCGAACTGCATATACAATTTCGTCCCATATATAACCAGACGAATAATCTGCTTTGTAATGTACCTTGCTTACAGTATAATCATTTCCCTTAAAAGTGACATTTTTTACGTACCAAAAAATAATATAAATTGATTCTGGAGCCCATGTATATTCATCATAGGGCGCGGGAACATTAATTATCTCAAATTCTTTTATTTCATTATTTATTGACGTTCTAAAATCCTTTATTCCTGAATTTTGAGCGATTTCTCTTGAATATTCCTGGAATCCGACTTCTAACTCAACCGTATCGCCAAAATTGTAAAAATAGAACTCTATATTCATTTCATAGTAATTATCATATAAACTATCTTTATATTTTCTGAAACCATCTTTACATTTGGATTTTTCTCGTCCAACGCGGTTATATTGCCGCCTGATGACGAAATCCACCCGTCGTTGGCATAAATATTAACAGCGGCTATCATAAACAGAAAAAAGACCGATTTATTCATATTTTATCTCCCCTTACAAACCTGTGAAAATTTATCCTATATTTGCATGACTATCCAATGATTTCGATGATTGGTTTTTAAATCATTGCGTTCTCCACGTGAGGTCCTATTCAATCATTGCTCATTGTACAAGGAACAGTCTATCACTATAAGCTAAAGTGAGCAATAACTATAGGCTGAAGTGAATATCCATTATAGACTATTGAAAACAACTCAAAAAAATGTTATGCTTGCCTTTCTATGAACGATCAGCCATTTTATGCCAACGGTCTCAGGTTTTCCTGTACGCGGTGTTCTTCCTGCTGCAGGCATGAAAGCGGCTTTGTCTACCTTTCTGAAAACGATCTTTCACGGCTGGCAAATGAGTTCAAGATGGATTATACTGCCTTTATAGAAACATGGTGCCGGTGGATCCCTTTTACCCAGAGCAGAGAGCGCCTGTCTTTGAAGGAAAAATCGAATTTTGACTGTATCTTCTGGAACGATGTGTGTACAGTTTACAATGTGCGGCCCCTGCAATGCATATCCTTTCCCTTCTGGGACCATGTCATCTGTTCGCCCAAGGCATGGAAAGCCGCGGGTGAAGACTGCCCGGGGATTGACAACGGGGAATTGCATAGCAGGGAAAAAATTGAAGGCTTCATCCGTCAGATGGAAGAAGAACCGGTTATAGAGCGGGAAGCGCGGAAGTAATATGAATATTGTAGTAAAAAAAATTATCGTTATTGTCTCTTCGTTAATGGGCCTCGCGCTGTTTACCGTTTTTATTCTTGTCGGGGGGTTCTTTTATTTTAATTCCCCGCCCGCGATTTCGCCCGACTCTTTTAAAGACAGTGAAAACTTCATTATCGACTCAGAGGGCGAAGCCGTTATTTTTGAGGTTCTTAGGGGCGAAAGCGCGCGGTCTGTCGGGGACAGGCTTGCCGATTGGGGGCTTATCCGCAGCCGCCTGTTCTGGCAGATCCTTTGCCGCTACAGCGGAGAGCAGATTAAAACCGGCAATTACCGTATTGATGTTCCGTCAAACACCATCGCGATCTACCGCCTGCTTGTTTCGGGCAGGCAGATGCTGTTACGCGTAACAATCCCGGAGGGACTCACCCTCAGCAAAACGGCCAAACTGATGGAAAACGCCGGTATCTGCGCAAGTGAAGAATTTATCTCAAAGGCCTCTGATCCTGAAATTACCGGACTCTACCGCATTCCTGGCCCGGGTATGGAAGGCTACCTTTATCCTGACACATACCTGTTTCCCTCAGGCTACCCCGCGGCAATGGTCGTGCGGGCAATGGCGGATAATTTTTTTGCCAGGGCAGCGAAAATGGACGACAGGATACCGTCAATGCCGCCAGACGAGTTAAACAAGCTGGTTATCCTCGCCTCCATTGTTGAGCGCGAATACAGGCTGGACGAGGAAGCGCCGCTTATGGCGGGGGTTTTTCAAAACAGGCTGGATATAGGAATGGCTTTGCAGTCCTGCGCCACGGTGGAATACATTATCACCGAGATACAGGGCAAGCCCCACCCGGAAGTCCTTTCTACTAGGGACACCGAGATCCGCGATCCATACAACACATATATGCGTCCTGGCCTGCCCCCCGGCCCTATAGCCTCGCCAGGCGCGGTCGCCCTTAAAGCCGCGCTCAACCCGGCAAAAAGCGACTATCTGTACTTCAGGCTTATAGAAGCCGATTCGGGCAGGCATTATTTTTCCAGAACCCTGGACGACCACATCAAGGCAGGCGCGCTTTACACAAAGAGGTCTTCTCCTTGAGCCGTATCGCCAGGTCAACCATACAGGAAGTGCATGACCGTATGGACGCGGCGGCGGTAGTTGAAGATTATATACGTCTTGAAAAAAAGGGAGGCCGTTATTGGGGGCGCTGTCCTTTTCACGGGGGAGGGCAGGAGCGTACGCCCTCTTTTACGGTTGATACGGATCAAAAACTGTACTATTGCTTTGGCTGCAGCAAGGGCGGGAGCATCCTTGATTTTGTCATGGAGATGGACAAGGTCAGCTACCCCGACGCCATTAAAAATCTTGCCAGGAAATTCGGGATTCAAATCGTATATGAGCAGGGTGGGGAAGCGGAGCTTAATAACGAGGAAGCCGCTCACTCCCGCCGGGAGCAGCTTTTTGAGTTGTACCGCAGAACCGCCGTCAGCTTCCAATATTTCCTGCTGAAAAAGGCCGAGGGAAAACCGGCCCTTGACTATCTTTTGTCCCGCAAGATCAGCCCCGAAATGATCGAGCGTTTCAACCTGGGCTACGCCCCCGCGGACCGCGACTGGCTGTACCAGTTCCTCCAAAGCAAAGGCTATTCAGAGGAATTCCTTGACGACTCCGGGTTGTTTTCATCCAACTACAGGGGAAAGGCTTTTTTCTCCAACAGGCTGATGTTCCCCATCGCCGACCGGCAGGGGCGCGTTGTCGCCTTCGGCGGCCGCGCCTTACCTGGGGTGGCGCAAAGCGATGGAACAGAACCGCCAAAGTACATCAACTCCCGCGAGACCGCAGCTTACAAAAAAAGCCAGATCCTTTTCGGCCTTGATTTGGCCTTGCCTGAAATCCGGCGCAGCAAGACCGTTTACCTCGCCGAAGGTTACATGGACGTCATCGCCCTACACCAGGGGGGCGTAACTAACGCTGTCGCTTCCTGCGGCACGGCTTTTACTGACGAGCAGGCAAGGCTTCTGCGCAACTGGGCGGACACGGCCGTCCTGGTGTTTGACACGGACGAGGCCGGCCAGAAAGCGGCGTCAAAAGCCATTATCACCTGCCGAAAAAACGGGCTGGGATGTTCCGTTGTTCTTTATGACGCTGACAGCGGGGCTCAGAAAGACCCTGCGGATATTTTACTAAATTTCGGTGAAGACTACTTGAAAAGATGCATGAAATCTGTTATAATAGATCTAGACTATCTTGTCGCCAAGGCAAAGGCTTTGTTTGACGTGGCTTCCCCAAAAGGGAAAGCGCAGGCGCTTGCCTTGTTGTACCCGTATCTTGACGCGCTGGAATCAAAAACCGAGCGCGATGCGTGTGTTCAAGCCATTGCCGATGAGATGCGGGCGGACAGAGGCGCGGTAGACAACGATTATGAACACTGGCAGCGCTCCGGCGGGGGCGCTTCGGCAGCAGGAACTAAAGACGCCGATTCTAAGGAGGTTTCCGGTACTGAACGGCCGATACGAATGAACGAGGAGTTGTTTTTGCTCACCGTTGTGTCGGTCAATATGGAGTTATATCCTGAATTCCGAGCTTCCATTGAGATGAAGGAAATTGAGGATCCTTGCGCCAAAGAGCTGTTTGTCGCCCTTGAAGAGTGTTTTATTAATGAAGAAAGCGGCGCTGACGCTTTTCTGGCGCGTATAAGCTCAAGCGGCTTGCGTAATTTTATTGTAGAGCGCGGTATATCCCCGGAATTCAAGGCCGACGCGAAACGCGATCCTAAAAAACTGATGGAGGACGGGATTAAGCGGGTTAAGGAGAAAAAAATTCGCCGCAGGCTTTCCGAAATCAGCGCGGAAATGCGGATAATGGAAAGGAATCCCGGCAATGCCGGTGATGATTTAAGTGGTCTTGTCGCTGAGAAAATGCTGCTGGACGCAGAAATTCGCAAACTGGAAGGTAACTAGGGAATGTCGGATACGCGCAAAACTGAAACCGGGGCAAAGAGCAAAACCCTGCCGCCGGGAAAAAATAAAAAACCGGAAACCTCGGCAAATGCCGCGGCAAATGCCGGAGCAAAGACCGTTAACGCAAAAAAAACTTCCGCCCCTAAAAAGGGCGCGCACGATAAAAACCCGAACCACCCCAGACCGCAGGCGGAAAGTACCGGGGAAGGGCTGATTATAAAAGCGGCGGCCCTGCAGGAAACCGAAACAGCCGGCAATAAAGGCTCCGCGGTCACAATCTCGGGCGGCGCTCTTTTAGATCCGGCGGTATTAAAACTTGTAGAGTACGCGAAAGAAAGAAAAACGCTCTCATTTGAGGAAATATCCGATTATCTGCCCGAGCACATTTCCGACACCGAAAAGATTGAACCTGTGCTGGCCCTGCTGGAAGCGAACAACGTGCAAATCACGGTAGACGACAATTCTGGCGAGGAAGAAGTCGACACGGACGGCGCGAAACGGACGGAAACGGGCAAAAGACACCCCGCGAGCAATGATAAAGAAGCGTCGCTGGTGGATGACCCGATCCGAATGTACCTGCGCGAAATCGGGCGCGAAAACCTTCTTACGGCCGAACAGGAAATAGACCTTTCCAGGCAAATGGAAGAAGGCGAAAATATTATCAAGAATGTTATCAAAAAATCAGGAATGATAATCCCTGAGTTTAACCGCATAACCGAGGAAGTGTTTTCCAAAAAGGATCTGCGCGAGCTGAACCTGACAAAAAAAGAGACCACGGAGCGAATGGCCGAGCGCCGGCGCTTAAGCGCGTTTTACAGGGAGTCTTTGCGTACAATTCAGGGCGATCTTAAAAATTACATTGAGATAAAACAACGCGTGATAGACCGGGGCGGGGACTACCTGGACGACAAGGATCTCGCGGCCCTGAGAAAACGAATTTCCCGGTCAATCAAAAACGCGGCGATACATCCGGATGAAATTCTCCTGTTCTCGGAAAAATTTATTCAGGCTTCCAAAAAAATCAAGAAATACAAAAAAGAACAGGAACGTATAGAAAAGCACCTTAAAGTAAGCTCGCTTAAAGACCTCCGTACGCTTGGCCGCAATCTTACCATAAAGGATGAACGGGAGAGGCTTGAGCAGGAACTCGGGCTTTCATCCGATGAAATCAAGGAAAAGATCAGGCTAATCCAGGTAATGGAAAAAAAACTCAGGTCAACGGAGTATGAGTTTGAGGAGACTATTGATAATATCAATCAAATGGCAAAAGAGATCCTTAACGGCAGAGTCCAGATGAAAAACGCCAAAGACCGGCTGATAAAGGCAAACTTAAGGCTGGTTGTCTCCATCGCAAAAAAATACACCAACCGGGGCCTGCATTTTTTCGATCTGGTGCAGGAAGGGAATATAGGCCTTATAAAGGCGGTTGAAAAATTCGAGTACCAGAAAGGCTTTAAATTTTCCACTTACGCGACATGGTGGATACGCCAGGCGATAACGCGTTCCATTTCCGATCAGGCAAGGACGATCCGCGTTCCCGTGCACATGATCGAGCAGATCAATAAAGTGGTGCGGGAATCGCGCCAGCTAATGCAAACGCTTGGGCGGGAGCCGACCGATGAGGAAATAGCCGAACGCCTTGGCTGGCCGGCGTTAAGGGTAAAATCGGTCAAGAAGGTAGCCAGGGAGCCGATCAGCCTTGAGACGCCCATAGGCGAGGAAGAGGATTCTCTTTTGGGCGATTTTATCGAGGACAAGGATGTTGAGAATCCAGCGACCCAAACCGCCCATACCTTGCTGCAGGAAGAAGTCCAGGGAGTGCTTGCCACCCTGCCCGAGCGCGAGCAGGAAGTGTTGAAAATGCGTTTCGGCCTTGGCGATGGATATTCTCTTACCCTGGAAGAAGTGGGGCTGCTTTTCAAAGTGACAAGGGAGCGCATAAGGCAGATTGAGGCAAAAGCGCTGCGCCGTCTCAGGCATCCAAGGCGGAGTATTAAACTGAAGGATTTCCTGGATCATTGAAGAAATTTTAATAAACTGATGACACGAATAAGCATAAAAGGGGAGTAATTATGGCGACTGAGAACGATTTTGACAAACTGCGGACGCTGCAGGACATTCTTTCACAAAAAATCAAACTTGAACATGAAATTCAGGAAATACCCAAACAGCTTGGGAATCTTGAAGAAGCGCATAAAAGAACAAGGAAAGCGTTTATCGAAAAAAATCTGGAATACGAAAAAATTAAAAGCGCCGAAGAAGAAGCCAGGGCAAGTTTGAGAGAAGCCGAAGCGGCAAGGGAAAAAGCGGAACGTACCATTTCCGAGATCAACACCCAGCGTGAATATGAGGCGCTTGACAAGGAACGCAACACCGCCGAAAAAAACGAACAGCAATTCGGCAAAGAAGTCCAGGTAAAAGAAAAGGCGCTCATGGACCTTGACGAGCAGATAAAGCAGCACACCGCCCTTATTGAACAGCAGGAAAAAGAGCTGGCGGAAAAGCGGGCCGGAATTGACGCGGAAATAGCCGTAAAGAAAAAACAGGCGGAAAACCTTTTAAAAAAGGAGAAAGCCGTCGCCGGCGATCTTGACCCGGAGGTTGTGTTCAAATTTGAGCGTATCCTGAGGAATAAAATGGGCCTTGGTATTGTCGCGATAAAAGGCAATGTCTGCCAGGGCTGCCACATGATCCTTCCCGCGCAGTTCTCCAACAATGTCCGTCTCGGCGAAGAATTTATTTTCTGCCCGTATTGTTCGCGTATACTTTACTACGAAGAGTCGGCCGAAGGCGAAGATATTTTCTTTGACAACGATGACGCCGGCTCGTTGGAAGAAACTGACGAAATAGACGAGGACGAATTCGAGGAGGACGATAAAGAGGAAGAAAAGGCAAATATCGACTTTGAAGACGTTTAATTTTTTACGATGAACCAGACCGCCGCCGTGTTTCACCCTTGCGGTGGAGCGCGGAGGAAAGTCCGGGCTCCGCAGGACATGATGCCGGGTAATTCCCGGGAGAAAAGCGGGGGCAACTCCGCTTTTCGACAGACAGCGCAACAGAAAGCAAACCGCCGTGCGATTGCACGGTAAGGGTGAAACGGCGGGGTAAGAGCCCGCCTCGGCGGCGGCAACGCCGCAGGAACGGCAAGCCTCATCAGGAGCAAAGTCAAGGAGTGTAGCGGTTGGCTATGCCAATCACGCCAACGGTCCGTTGGTTTAACACGGGTAGACTGCAATGGAAAGATTCGGCAACGGATCTTCAAGACAGATGGCGGTGGCGACAAAAACCTGCGGTTTTTGTCGTGACAAAACCCGGCTTACGGTTCATCGTTTTTTTTGCAAGTTTGGGAGGATAAAATATGGAGAGTTATCTGGAGATGCTGCCCCTTAACGGCATCGCTAAATATGAGGGACAGCAAAAAGACGCCATTCCCTTTGCGGGATACCCGCGTCAGCACCCGTCTGAAAAAAACAACCTGATCCTTGTGTACGATCCCCTGGGGCCAAGCCCTACCGCGATGGAATTTAAACTGGAGGACGTGCTTTTTGTCGAAGAAGTTCCGTCCCCGGTTACCGAAACGGGCGAGAACATTCCCATGGTGCAGCTTTGGGTGCGCAAGGGCGCGCACGGCGTTATTCTGGAGCCTTTTGAAGTGGACAAACCTCTGCACTTTGCCAGCAAATCGCGGGAAATTCGCGATCGTTTTCTGCGGCATTAATTCACTCTGGTAAATAAAATGAAAACAGCCCGTTTTTTTTCTTCTGACGGCGAAACCGTTAAATGCGGGCTTTGCAGCCATTCATGCGTTATACCAAGCGGCAGCTTTGGGGCCTGCGGCGTCAGGGGCAATAAAAGCGGAAAAGCCCTTATCCCTTTTTACGGCCATGTAACCGCTCTTGCGGCGGATCCTATTGAAAAAAAGCCTTTATACCATTTCCGGCCCGGGACAAAAATACTTTCGGCAGGTTTCGCCGGGTGTAATCTTAGATGCCCATTTTGCCAGAACTGGCGAATTTCACAATGCACTAAAGGGATGTCGTTTGACGTTGCCGCCGGAAAAGAAATGACGCCCGGGGAATTAATTTCTTCGGCGCTCCATGAACCTCAACCGAGCCCGTATACGGGCGAAGGTTCCCCTCTTGAAGGCATTATGTCAATCGCCTACACTTATTCCGAGCCTCTGGTCCACATCGAGTTTCTTCTGGACTGCATGGCCCTGGCCCGCAGGCAAGGCATAGCCAATGTGCTGGTTACAAACGGCTGTATAAGTGGAGAAGCGGCGAGTGAAACGCTTGAGCTTACAGACGCGGCGAACATAGATCTGAAATGTTTTTCTGCGGAAACATACTCGAAAGTACTTGGCGGCGATTTGGATTCCGTGCTTGCGTTTATACAGCTTGCCCTGGAGAAAAAAGTCCATGTAGAGCTTACGACGCTTGTCGTCCCCGGCCTGAACGACTCTATAGAGGAACTTGACGCCTGCGCCGCTTTCATCGCTTCCCTTGGAAGCGCCGCCTCTCTTAGAGGCGCTGTCCCCTGGCATTTGTCAGCATATCACCCCGAATACCGCTGGAACGCTCCGCCCACTGATCCTGAATTTCTGCTTAAAATAAAAAAACGTGTTTCCAATACGCTGCCCTTTGTGTACGCCGGCAATGTCCCCGGCGAAGAAAACGCCACCCTATGCCCCCATTGCGGGAAGCCCCTTGTGCGCCGCTTCGGTTACAGGATTGAAACCAAAGGGCTTGCGCCCCCCGCGGAAGGCGAAGCTTATTTCCGCTGCGCCCATTGCGGAGGAAGAACAGGTATCAGGTAGCAGGCTGAATTAGTGTTGACACTAATTCTCCTTTTTCGTATACTGTAGTATTATGATATTTCCCATTAGAGAATTAATCGAATATAACAAAAATACCTATGAAATCACGACAGCCGCATCACGCCGGGCCTACCAGCTTTCCATGCTGATGGACAAGGAGTCGAAAGATGAATATGACGGCAAAATGGTCGCCCTTGCCGCGCGCCAGGTTTTCACGCAAGAGGTAGAATTCCGCCTGGAAGCCGAGTAACAAACTTTTTCGTTTGTATGACAGTCCTGGTTCTTTTTGGCCCTACCGCGTCGGGGAAGACCGATCTGCTTCTGCGTCACTTTGGAGGCGGCGGCGCCCTGAAGGGCGGCGACCAAAGGGCTGAGGTCGTGTCGGCGGATTCCATGCAGGTGTACAGGGGCATGGATATCGGCACGGCGAAACCCTCCCCCGAAGAAAGGCTTAAGCTTACCCATCATCTCATTGACATACGCAACCCAGACGAACAATTTACCGCCGGGGATTTTGTCCGCCTGGCAAGGGAAGCGATAGACGGTATTGCCCGGCGCGGCAATATCCCCATAGTCGCGGGCGGCACGGGTTTTTACCTTAAAAACCTTGTCCTGGGGCTGCCCGAGGCTCCGCCCTCGGAGCAGGCGATCAGGGACGCGCTTAAACGTGAGCTTCAGGAAAAAGGCGCCTCCGCGCTTATGGAGGAGCTTGCCCGCCTCGACCCTGTGAGCGCGGGAAAAATCCACCTGAATGACGAATACCGCCTTCTGCGCGCTCTGGAAGTACAGCGCCTCTGCGGCCGTCCTTTAAGTTCGTTTAACGTGTCAGGAGCAGACGCGCCCGGGTACGATTTCCGCGTCATATGCCTTTACCGCCCCAGAGAAGAGCTGTACCGCAGGATCAACGAGCGCTGCGCCGCCATGTTCGCCAAAGGCCTGCCTGAAGAGGTACAAAGGCTGTACGAAAAAGGATATACCCCGCGCGATCCGGGCTTAAGGGCGATAGGCTACCGCGAGTTTTTCGTGGAAGACCCTCCGACTTCGGGCGTCTTCCGCCTTTCGCGGGACATTGCCGGTGTCCAGGCCTTAGTCGCCATGAACAGCCGCCGTTACGCCAAACGCCAGATCACCTTTTTTTCCTCGCTGCCGGGGGCCCGGTGGGTGAATGCGGATGAGGAAATACAGGTAACAGGCGGCAGGGAGTAATGCAAGCGAAATAAGTAATACTTGTTACCTGCTCCATGGCCTCCCTGCCCAATTGACATTCTCCTTTTTCCCATAGTAAGCTGTAAAACAGCCACGCGAGAGTGGTGGAATTGGCAGACACGCCAGACTTAGGATCTGGTGCCTTTGGCATAAGGGTTCAAGTCCCTTCTCTCGCAGTAAAGAAACAATCACATTTATGAAGGAAACAGTATGCCCGTAAGCAAAACAATCACCCGTCTTGAAAAATCCAATGTAAGGTTGAATTTAACCGTTCCAAAGGAAGACGCGCTGTCCCAATACCAAAATCTGCTGAAGGAATACGCGAAAAACGTCCAGATACCCGGTTTTCGCAAAGGCCATGTCCCCCAGAATATCCTGGAAAGGAAATTCGGCGAGGCCTTAAAGGGAGAAGCCCTGGGAAAAATTATAGAAAAGGCCCTTGAAGAGGTTTTTGGCGATGAAAACCTTCCCAGGGATGAAAGACCCCTGCCTTACGCCCAGCCGCGTATGGAGAACGAGCCGAAACTCGATTTTGAAAATGATCTGTCATTTACCCTTGTTTATGACGTTATGCCAGGCGTCAGCGTCGGCAACTGGAAAGGACTGGAAGCTGAAGTCCCCGATGTGTCAGTAAACGAGGAAGATATTGCGCGGGAACTGGAAGAGATACGGGATCGCAACGCCTTTGTCCTGGACAGGGACGACGGAGCCGAGGCCCGCCTGGGCGATGTTGTCACCATCAACTTTTGCATGCTGGACGATTCCGGCAATGCCCTGCCAGACAGCGGGAGGGATGATTTTACTTTCACCCTGGGAAGCGGGCAGAATAATTTTGATTTTGACAATGACATCGTCGGAATGAAAAAAGGCGGGGCCAAAGAATTTTCCAAAACCTATGAAGCGGATCAAACAAAGAAAATCAGGGTAACGCTTACAGCCCTCAAAGAGAAAAAGCTCCCCGATCTGAACGATGATCTGGCGCAGGATGTTGATGAGAAATTCAATACCCTTGATGATCTTAAGAAAAACATAAGGGAACGGCTGGAAAAAGCCCTGGCAAGCCGCCTTAGAGAGTATAAAGTCAGCAAATTGCTTGAAAAAATCATTGAGAACACCCCTGTTATTCTGCCAGAATCCATGGTAAGAGCGGAAGTTGAAGGCAGGCTTCGCAACCTGGCAAGGCAATACGGCCTTGACACCTCTAAAATGATGCAGATGCTTTCCCAGGGAGGCGACGGGCTTGAGGATATCGAAGGCAAATGGCGGCCTTCGGCGGAAAAAGCCCTCCATTCCCGCCTTATCGTGGAAAAACTCATGGAAGATCAACATATTGAAGCCGGTAATGATGAAATCGAAAAGGAAATTGAAGAAATCGCCGCCGAATCGGGTATGTCCAGGGATGACCTAATGAAACGTTATAACCCGGAGACGGCCAGGGAATACTTCAAAGACGATGTCAGAGAACGGAAGCTGTTTGATATGCTTCTGGCGGAAAATACAATAAAAACCGGATCTAAAATGAACTATCTGGATTTTATGCAGAATAATGGTTAAATTATGAATATGACAGAACAAATGAACAGCCTGGTGCCCTTTGTCGTCGAGCAGACAGGCGCAGGTGAAAGGTCCTATGATATTTTTTCCCGGCTTTTAAAAGACAGGATCGTTTTTATCGACGGGGAGATAAACGATCAAAACGCGGATCTGGTTGTCGCCCAGCTTCTTTTTCTTGACGGGCAGGATACGGAAAAAGATATCAATCTTTATATAAATTCTCCGGGCGGTTCCGTAACGGCGGGGCTTGCCATTTACGATACTATGCAGTACGTCAAGTCCGATGTCCAGACGATCTGTCTTGGCCAGGCGGCTAGCATGGCGGCGCTCATTGTCGCGGCGGGCGCTCCCGGCAAACGGCTGGTTCTTCCGTCCTCGCGAATGCTTATCCACCAGCCCTGGGGCGGCGCTTCCGGTCAGGCCCGCGACATAGGCATACAATCCAAGGAAATAATCCGCCTGAAAAAAATGACTATAGATTATTTTGCCAAACACACAGGCAAAGAACCACAGATAATAGCAGCCGACATGGAAAGGGATTTTTATATGTCGGCTCAGGACGCCGTCACTTACGGCGTTGCGGATAGAATTCTTGTGAGGGAGAAAAATGGCGCGAATTCGTAATACCGAGGGGATGAACGAACGTGTATGCTCTTTCTGCGGAAAAAGCACCGATATGGCCCGCAGGCTTATAGCGGGACCTAACAAGGTGTTTATCTGCGACGAGTGCGTGGAGGTCTGCCGCAAGATACTGACAGACGAGGATCATGAACTGACAAGCCAGTTCACCGGGGACATTCCAACGCCCGTTGAAATCAAACAGTACCTTGACCAGTTTGTGATTGGCCAGGAAGCGGCCAAAAAAGCCCTGTCCGTCGCCGTTTACAACCACTATAAACGAATCGCCAACCCCAACAGAGGCAACAGCGACGTTGAGATAGAAAAATCCAATGTCCTTTTGATTGGCCCAACGGGCACGGGCAAGACCCTGCTCGCGAGAATACTCGCCAGAAAGCTCAAAGTTCCCTTTGCCATTGTTGACGCGACCACCCTTACCGAGGCTGGCTATGTCGGCGAAGATGTGGAGAACATACTTCTCAAGCTGATCCAGAACGCCGGCGGCAACATAGCGGTCGCCGAGCGCGGCATTGTGTATATTGACGAAATCGACAAGATCGCCCGCAAAGGTGAAAATGTTTCCATTACAAGGGACGTGTCAGGCGAGGGCGTACAGCAGGCGCTGCTTAAAATAATCGAGGGGACAATAGCCTCGGTGCCGCCGCAGGGCGGGCGCAAACACCCGAATCAGGAACTGATCCGCATAGATACCACGAACATACTTTTTATCTGCGGCGGGGCATTTGTCGGCCTTGATAAAATGATCGCGCGAAGGGTGGTTCAGCATCCCCTGGGTTTTGGCACTGAGGGCGATAAATCCGAAAAAAGCATAAAAGAACTTTATGACGCCCTGCATCCCGACGATCTTATCCACTACGGCATGATTCCCGAATTCATAGGCAGGCTTCCGATTACCGTGAGCCTGGACGAGCTCAAAAGGGATGATCTCAAGAGGATCATCACCGAGCCGAACAACGCCATAGTAAAACAGTACCAGGCGTCTCTGGCTTATGACGACGTAAAGCTGGAATTTACCGAAGAGGCAATAGACGCCATAGCGGACACCGCAATCAAGCAGAAGACAGGAGCCAGAGGCCTGCGCGCCATTGTCGAAAAAATGATGATCGATATTATGTTTGAGATACCGTCGCTCAAAGGGCACAAACAGGTTATTATCACCGAGGACGTTGTCAAGAACCTGCAGACGCCGATAATCCACCAGCTTCAAAAAAGCGCGTAACGGCTTCATTTAGAGGCGGATTTTGAAGCAAGACGGCGGTTCGAAGAAAAACGGGTTACCTTCGTTCCTTTCAGGGCTAATGAAAGAGGCCGCTCTTGATTCATCAGGACAGCGCAGCGAAAAAATAACAGAGGAAAATCTTACCCTGCTTCCCCTTCGCGATCTTGTATTGTTCCCCAATACGGTTGTCCCTGTATTTATAACCGGACAGCCGGGTATGTCCGCCCTTGCCCATTCCCTCAGACGCGACAACCGCCTTTTCGCGGTCTGCCAGAAAAAACAGGATGACGGAAATGACCCCGGCGAGTATCTGTGGCCTGTGGGCACGGCGGTTCGAATAATCCAGCACTTAAGGCTTCCGGACAGCACCTATCGCGTTGTACTACAGGGCGAGTACAGGGGCAGGATCAATGAATTTGAGCCGCACGGGGATTATTCTCTGGTAAAAGTTTCTCCTATAAACACAGGCAGTTTCAATGATACGCCTTCTCCCCAGGATGTTGCCCTGCTCAGGGCCGTACAAAGAGCCTTCAATCAATACGCCGAGCTTTCAAAAAGAATCGGGACGGACACGCTTTTGGCTGTCGAGCGCGCTGAAAATCCCGAACGGGCGGCAAACCTGATCTGCAACTCATCCAATTTTAAAATCGAAAAAAAAGTCGAGCTTCTCGCCGTTCCAGACATCAGGGAACGGCTTGAGGCGGTTCTTGAAACCCTTGAACGGGAGAACGAGATATTCGGCATACAGAAAAATATTTCAGGAAAGGTTAAAAGCCGCATAGACAAACACCAGCGTGAATATTACCTTCATGAACAGCTTAAGGAGATCAATAAAGAGCTTGGCAAGGACAAGGACAGCAAGGAAGACGAATTTTCAGAGATTGAAAGACAGATCGAAGCGAAGGCTCCGCCGCCTGAAGTTGTCGCCAAAGCGGCAAAGGAACTGGGCCGGCTCCGCAAGCTTCAGCCCCTCTCGCCCGAAGCCGGCGTACTGCGCGGCTACCTTGAGTGGATATCCGATCTTCCCTGGAGCGAGACAAGCGTTGATTCAGGCGACCTTGACGCGGCGCAGAGCATACTTGACGAAGACCATTTTAATATGCGGAAAGCCAAAGACCGCATACTCGAATTTATCGCTGTTCGGCAATTGCTTGCTTCTACAAATGAGATTGAAAAAAGCGCGATAAAGGGGCCGATTCTCTGCTTCGTGGGGCCGCCCGGCACCGGCAAGACCAGTTTGGGCAAGTCTGTGGCAAGGGCTTTGAGTCGGCGTTTTGTCCGTATCTCGCTTGGCGGGCTGCGTGATGAAGCCGAGATTCGGGGCCACAGAAAAACCTATGTCGGGGCGCTTCCAGGAAAAATAATCCAGTCCATGCGTAAAGCGGGGACGATGAACCCGGTTATCCTGTTAGACGAAATTGACAAACTGTCAAGCGATTTCCGGGGCGATCCCGCCAGCGCTCTTTTGGAAGTGCTTGACCCCGAGCAGAACAATACCTTCACCGATCATTACATGGAAGTGGCTTATGACCTTTCAAAAGCGCTGTTCATTACCACCGCCAACTCGCTGCACGGCATTCCATACCCGCTTCTGGACCGCATGGAAATAATTGAAATTCCCGGTTACGGGGAAAATGAAAAACTTTCAATCGCGAAGCAGTTCCTTGTTCCCAAGGAACTTAAGGAAAACGGTCTTTCGACGGCGAAAATAAAATTTACGGACGACGCATTGAAGAGCATTATACGCTATTGGACAATGGAATCCGGCGTGCGCGGCCTTGAGCGTGAAATAGCCCGCTGCATAAGGCGCGTCGCGCGTCAGGCTGTCTCCGCCGGGCATGATGCGGAGATCAGCGCTTTCAGGAAGACCATCAAAAGCGACGGGCTTGAAAAACTGCTTGGCAGGCGGAAATACAAAAACGACGTTATGTTCCGCGAGGCAAGGATTGGGGTAAGCTGCGGGCTTGCCTGGACGGAAACAGGCGGCGCGACGCTCCCTGTGGAAAGCGCCCGCTTTGAAGGAAACGGCGAAGTGCTTATGACCGGCAACCTCGGCGACGTGATGAAAGAAAGCGCACGCATCGCCCTTTCCTATCTTCGCAGCGTCCAGCAAAGTTATAAATATGTCGTCAAGAATATTGGCAAGACCGATTTTCACATCCATGTCCCCGAAGGGGCAATTCCCAAGGACGGCCCTTCGGCGGGCCTCGCAATCGCCGTTTCCCTGCTTTCAACGCTCTGCCAAAAAGCGCCGCGTCCGGGAATCGCCATGACAGGCGAGCTTACCCTTACAGGGCGAGTGCTGCCCATAGGCGGCCTCAAGGAAAAACTGTTAGCCGCAATCCGCAACGGTATTGAGAAAGTGCTCCTCCCCGCCGACAACCGCGGCGAGTGGGACGAGCTTGACAAGGACATAACAATTGCGATTAACGTTGAATTTGTCGAGAACGCCCTTGACGCGTTTGCGATTTTGTTTGACAAGGGCATTAAACAAAGCAGAAAACAAATAACAAGTAATAAATAACAAAATATAGAAAGGATTTAATCTATTTCTTTGTTACCTGTTATTTGTTATTTCGTAATTTACCCCCCCGCCGTTTCCAATATAATCTCCAGCGTCCTCTGGGCGCAGCGATCCCAGGAAAACAGTTTGGCGCGTTCAATGCCCAGATGGCGGCATTGGTCGTAAAGCTCCCGGTCAGAGGCGAGAGATATCATGCGGTCAGCCATGTCCTCAGGATCCTTTGGGTCAAAGTACAGGGCGGCATGCTCGGCTGTTTCCGGAAGAGACGCGGCGCGGGCGCAGGCCACAGGTATTCCTGACGCCATCGCCTCGACAACACCCATGCCGAAACTTTCATACATTTGCGGGAATACGGTAAAATCAGCGCCGGCATACAGTTCCGGCAGGCCTTTTACCGGGAAATACCCCGTAAAGAATATATCGCTTCTCCATGCCGATTTTACGGCGGCGGCTTTTACCTTTGCCGCGTTTGTACCGTCCCTGCCGACCAGTACAAGCCGGTGCGGAAATCCGGTGCGTTCCTTGAAAATGCCAAACGCGGTGATAAGCCTTGTATGGTTCTTTACAGGGTGTTCGATACGGGAGACGCAGAGTATGTAGGGCCGGCGGAAACTGAAAGGCTGTATAAGCAATTCGCTTTCCCCGCCTTGCGGCCTGGGGTAGTAGACATCGTGGTCAACGCCGTTAGGCACAACTTCTATGCGGTTTTCTTTCACGCGGGTCAGTTCCACCAGTTCCCGCTTTACCCATTCGCTTGCCGTGATAATATGATCCAGATGCCTTAGCGAATTGGGCATTAACATTCGGAGCACGGCCCCCAGATGCTCCCTGTTGCGCCTGTTCCCCCAGGCTGCCATGTCATGGACAACGCCTATTGTGGGGCAGGGGGATTTATAGGGCGGCTGCTTGTGCGCCGCCGGGAAAAAACATGCCTTGTACGAGCGGCTTTTCGCGAAATCCGGGTATTTATACACATGCCATAAAGCGTTTGCCGTTGTGCCTGCATAGGCGCAGCGGGGTATAAACTCCATGTCGGGAGCGAATTCACTGTATGCGAAGCGGTCGTATTCCCATCCGAACATCTCAAACTGGGCGCCTGAGGGGGGGATACGTTTTAAAATGTGAGATAAATAGGTTCCTACTCCGGATTTACCGCCATCGCAGGCAAAGGTATCTATGCCTATCTTCATGTACCCTCCTGACAAGGCAGATAAGAAAGCGCCTGTATCCCAATTTCGGCTATACCAGAAAGTCCGCAACCAGCGCTTTGGTATTATACCATAAAACACAAATAAAGGGAAGCGACAAATTTTCCATTATATGGACTTGAGATTTTCACGATTTCGGGGTATTTTTACATTGATGACACCGAATCAGGAAGACGCGCTTCATACTTTTCTGGAAAATGTAACTGAACCGTTCACTTTGGAGATTGTAACGGAATTTGTACATATGATGGATGACTCTGTCCGGAACAAAAACCTGCCTGTGGAAATCGCCGCCTTCCTGAATTCCTGCGATATGGCGTTCAGGATGGACGATGACGGGCAATGGCTGTCCCGGCGCGGCTGCTTTGAAGATGTTCCCTTTATAATCAACCCGACAAGGCTTGAATTGCTAAATGGCATCCTGATACCGGGCCACCGCTGCGTCCCCTTCGCCAACCCCCTGGCAATGCCCCATGAATACAAGTTTTTTTGGCAGGGAAAAGAAATCCCATGGACTACCACCGAAGGCCCGCCGGAGGATTTTTACCGTTTTTATTCCTTTTTTGGGGAAGAATACGCCCCGCAATATATGGCAAGGGACAATCCCGATAACGAAGCTGCCTTTAACATTGACCCTTTTGAAGATCCGCCCGAGGTGTCGATTCACACGCTTGATATGACCAACATTTTCCGCGAGACCTCATTTGTCCCCGGTGACCGTTTTGTAGTTCGTACCAGGGACTGGAAAGAAGCCCACTTCGACCTTGAAAAAACCGGAAAGGACGCGTGGTCTCAAGCCGAACTGGACGCGTGGTTCGATGCTGCCGAGAGCGGTTTTAATGACAGCTTCTCCAAACTGGGGCCTGGCAGTTCAACCGAGGAGCAGATCGCGTTCGCTTATTGGTACGGAGGCAGGAAGATGAGAGATGTCCCCGCGTATTCGCTGGAGGAATTTCTCTTTGAAAAAACCGACAGTATAGAAAACGTGGTTTACGGCATCGCCTCCCGTTTCTGGTATGCCGGAAAAGACATTCCCGACAGCAAAAAGCTTCTTGGACTGGCGGTCCCGCCTGACAAGACTTTTTTTGAAGACATTCTCGTCAGGGCTGGCGTACCAATCTCTGAATATGTTCTTTCTTCCTATGCGCGTGACGCTTTGTTCAGAAATGAAAAAGATATTAACAATGTAATGGGGCGGATAATCCCTTCTATTATCACAATGAAAGACAAGGAATGGAATTATATTGCCGATTATGTTGAAGATACAATAGATGAACTTCGGGAACGGTATACTTTGTTCCTCGATCAGGGCATGGGGCCGATAAGGCAGAGGGTAGGGGAATTGCACGCCGCGGTGGTGGAACTGGCCGCCCGCTTGCAAAAAGGTGAGATAGATATATCATGGCTGCCCAAGCATACATTTATTATGCTTTCACAGATTCAAGGCCACGCGGCGCATCTGCTGGAAGACCTTGACACAAATGAGGCTCCGCCTGAATCGGAACTGGAGGCGATGGATAATTCCCTTGACGGCATGATCGATACTTTTACCGATATAAAGGAGATGATCGATTATGACATGAACAACTTCAGGCGGAACAACCTTCTGCTTGTCCGCGATAAAGACGGAAGCCTTGCGGAAATATGGCGGACAATGCAAATATGTATAGGCGGAACAGACGTATGGCGCAGGGTGCTTGTCCCCAGGGAATGGCAGTTGGCGGATCTGCATAAATTGATCCAGATTACCCTGGACTGGAATGATTCCTACCGGCACCGTTTTTTTCTTGAAAACAACGGTAAAAGCGGACATGAAATTCTTGATGATAAAATGAAGATACTGGAAATATGCGATCAGGGCATCAACGAACTGCAGTATGAATACGGGGCCAAATGGAACATCAAGGTGATTATTCTTTCTCCG